>Ga0315914_1007037_pt1 | contig 15728 bp, 9 predicted proteins | sample MpolenodulesMG_FD_203920 | JGI IMG/M metagenome (GOLD analysis project Ga0315914, IMG submission 203920) | Medicago polymorpha root nodule microbial communities from Los Angeles, California, United States - elongated nodules | ecosystem: Host-associated > Plants > Roots > Nodule | place: USA... | reverse complement strand
TCCCAACCCAATCGCGCCATCTTCAAAACCACTCCCGAACAAAAAATCTAACCCTAAACACCATTCCTCTGATAAGGTTATTTTCATTTTCCAATTTCAATTATCTTATGAATAATTGATTCAATTAATTTTGTTGTTACTGTATGAGATTTGATTATGCATGGTTGATTTTATGTGGTGGTGTTATGGAAATTGAGTAATTTTGTTAGTTTACGAGGGATTGAGTTTAAATTATGAAAGTGTGTTTTTGGTAATGAAGTGAAATAAGCTTGATTTTCATTTTTAGGATGTTTGTGGAAACTGGAAAGTAGTACAGTATTGGTAACTGAGTTTTATGTTTTTGTTCTTCATATTGATGATTTACTGAGAGAGTTGCAGAGAGGAGGATGTTGTGTTAGATGTGTGGTAAGACTGGACATGATATGATTCGAAATGATAACATTAGAGAAAGAGTTGGGGTAGCACTTATCATAGAAAAGACTGTGGAAACTTGGCAGAAGATTTGTAGGTTCTATAATAAGGAAAGTAGATTAGATGGAGGGTAGTTAAATTGCTAGAAGAAAAGAAAGACCTAAAAAAACTGTAAAAGAAACTGTTAAGAAAGATCTAGACTCTAGAGGTTAATAGAACATTATGGCGTCATTTGATCCATGTAGCCTACTCCAATTAGTGGGATAAGGCTTGGTTGTTGTTGTTGTCATCGTCTATATTGATGATTTGTCATGGTGTTTGTGAAGATTGTGTGATTCAGGTTCAAAAACTTAGGGCCGGTCTATTTCGTGAAAACATTGTTCTACTTATAATTTCATTTATTAAGAGTTGTGGTAGTTTTACTTGATAATAAAGAAAAAAAAGACTTTTGAAGTGAGTCGTTGTGATGGAGAGAAGATAAAATGCTAGCTATGGATCATGCATTTCAGGAAATAATAAAAATAACTCTTTGACATTTTCATTGTTTCCGGAAATGCAAGACAATTGTTAACAAGTTTCCGGAAATAGCTCTTTTGTCCTTGTTAACAAGTAAAACTAACACAAATTTTAAAAATGAAATTAAAAAAAGTTTTCATAAAGTAAACGAGCCCAACTTTTCCTTTTAGGATTTTGGTAAATTTTATTTTTGATAGACAAATGTTAGTGGTTAATTTGTTAGGAGAGAGGGAGTTTGTGAGTAGCAAGGATCGATCTCTGGACCTCCTACATAATATTCTCATTTGATGTCCCAACCTATACAATTGAGCTACTCCTTCAGAGACCTTTTTAGGGTTTTGGTAACATTAGTTGGTTATTGGATTTTAATGGAAGAAGCTAACTTACAAGTGATAATCTCAGGTTTGCATTAGTGTTTGTTCGAGTGCTTCTTCAAGTGTTAACTGGCTATTTTTTTGTGGAAATTTAAGTTTATTTCTGATTAATGATAAATTTTCAATTTTGCATTATGCGGGTGGGTGTTGGTGAAGCTTAAGGATTTTAAGTAGTTGCTGTAGGTCTTCACTTTCAAATGTCATTGTGCTGCTTGTTTAAGAAACGATACACAACATTTATTGGTAATCAGTAACTTGCTGCGATTATTCTATAGTTTGATTTTTGTTTGGCTTAACCTTTTGTTTTTGGAACATAAGGATCAAATCAAGCGGCATCATCCATTGGATTTGAATACCTTGAAAGGCCATGGTGATGCAGTTACAGGGATATGTTTCTCTCCTGATGGACGAAATTTGGCAACAGGTATTTAAATATATTTGTTCATAAATAATATTTGCAGTTATGTTTATAGATACTACCATCATGATTTCATCAACCGAAGATATATCTAGTAATGTTTATAGTTACTACCGTCTTGATTGCATCAACCTTTTTGAAAATGATCGCATATGGCTCTCCCTAAGTTTACTTCACTGTGAGGGTTAGAGTTGTGTCTGATGTTGTGTTGGTGCTTCGTAGCCAATAGGCTTGCAAGAATTATTTGCTAACACAAACCTCTTCCCTTTAATCTGCCCTCTTACAGTGTCTCTCATGCTCCCCCTTGCCATTAGTTTCTTTGTTTGTGTTTCAGAGAATAAAGAGTCCCTCCCTCCCTTACCCACTTTGATTAATTTTATTGCAAAGTGGACATGTTCTATTTTTGAGTTTAGCAGCATAAGCTCCCCCCCTTCCTCCCCTCCCTACACAAAGCCGATTCACCTTGAACTGGAACATGCATCCAAATTCCAATCTAAGATTGCAGTTCGGAGGGGGGTTTGATGAATTTTCTAGCATTGTTTGCCTACGATAAATTATACTGAAGACATCACGGGCTGAGCAGCCACAAAAATAGTTTTATTCCACAAGTGCAAAAAATGTTCAAGTGAGGAAGAAGTACCACTGAAGTTGTGGGAATCGGGAAAACCACTAAAGGCCAGCTAAATGTAATCAGCTGCAAACATAGCATTTCACTAATTCACCCAAAAAAAAAATTTATGCCTTGTTGTCACTAAGTAATTACATTTGTTGATATGTAATTTTCATCTATCATTCTTGTCTCCTAACATTCGCGTAGATTTCTATGAGTATGGCATAGGACTTCTAGGTGTTTAAATTGTCTTGTTTTTAGTTTTAACTTGTATGAGCATTTGAACATTATTTCCAAAATTTTCTCTTACAATCTTATGATATATAATATGTGCAAACAGCTTGTGCTGATGGAGTGGTGAGAGTATTCAAGTTGGAGGATGCTTCGAGTAAAAGTTTCAAGTATGTGAATTTCAACAGCCTCTTTATACATATACATATCAACTTAATGTCTATCATATTCTATTTGCTTAAATTTTATTTTCTCAACGACTTTGCAGGTTTCACAGAATTAATTTGCCTCCTGGAGGTCCTCCAACTGCAGTTGCATTTGCTGATGATGCATCCTCCATTGTTGTGTCATCACACAGTCTCACTGGTTGTTCATTATACATGTATGGTGAAGAGAAACCTAAAGTTTCTGAAGATAAGTCACAAGCAAAGCTTCCTCTCCCGGAGATTAAGTGGGAACATCGCCAAGTTCATGATAAAAAAGCAATAATTACTATGTTTGGAGCGTCCGCTACTTATGGCAGTGCTGATGGAAGTGCATTAATTGCATCGTGTTCAGAAGGTATCTTGATGTTATCATCCCACATTAGAACATAAAAGAAAATGTGTTTTGTAGCTGAAACCTTTACACTATTTAGTGGTCAAATATCTAAGGTACAACTTATCAAAATAAAAAATCTAGGGCATAAGGAAAGGGAACATAAATTTAACAGTATACTCTATTTGAAACAATTTGTTGACTTTTCCCAATACAAGCCATTCTTTCTCCTCTAGCTACTTCGAAGTAAAATCCAACCTCCCTTCAGAATTGTTGTATACTTTTAAGGGAGGTTGGATTTTACTTAGAAGTAGCTAGAGGAGAAAGAATGGTTTGTATTGGTAAAATAGAGTATATTGTTAAGTCAACAAATTGTTTCAAATAGAGTATACTGTTAAATTTATGTTCCCTTTCCTTATGCCCTAGATTTTTTTTTTGATAAGTTGTACCTTAGATATTTGACCACTAAATAGTGTAAAGGTTTCAGCTACAAAACACACTTCTGAATTAGATACATAATTTGTGAACTAAATTTTGGTAATTGTATGAGGTTTGTGCCGCTCCCTAAAATAAATGCTCTGTTTTTTACTTTCACTGGGAATTATTTGTGAAAATATGACATCTATTGTTACACCACAACATAATGCTACAATCTCTGTCCTAACATTGATTCCAAATTCAGGAACGGACATCATTCTTTGGCATGGAAAAACCGGGAAGAGTTTGGGGCATGTGGATACAAATCAACTTAAAAATAACATGGCTACTATATCACCCAATGGACGTTTCATTGCAGCTGCAGCGTTTACTGCAGACGTTAAGGTGAGATTTATTGTATAATTCTATTTAATTTATGGGAAATGCTAACAAGTGCCCTTAGGGAAAGTAGAAACTTTGTCTTGAAAATTGTGTATTCAATCTATTGAAATATTAAAAAGCAACTTTTTCAACATAAAATTTAGCAATTGTTTCCATTTTTAAATCCTTAACAAGTGCCCTTAGGGCACTTGTTAGCATGACCCTTTATTTATTTGGACATGCTAATCTATTTAACGTATACGCGCATAGAGACACACACACACAGCTAGTCGCATGCACATCTAGTATGCACTAGGACGGAGCCTTTAGGCTGACTCTCCCGTCTTTTACTAGCTCAGGTTGTGATCTAGATTTAGTCCTTGTCCTCAACTCAGCAATGCGACTGTGCCACATTAGGTTTTAATCTATTTGGTTCTAGCCTTGAAAATGTTCTCCTGCATTTATTTATTACAATTCAATTGAAAAAGAAATAAGCACTGATTCATGATATTCTGTTCATGCTTTTGAATATCCAATCACCTCCCTTGTCTAATTACCTTTTTATGCTTCTCTATCTCTCTGTGCTTATGTGACATTTTTTATTTTCATTTTATGAATGGTTAATATGCAATCTGGTCCCAAGCAATTTTCTATCTTGGTCGATGGGAAAAATAAATTGAAACTCAAGATGTTGCTTTTTTGTTGTCACACCGTATTCACTCTCGGGTCCAAACCATTTCTGTTTCTATTTCTAAGCATTCTGTTCAAGCCAAACCAATGCACAAGACAATTTCCTCTAATTGGATTCCACAATGAGCTTCGTGTGACAGACAAAAGTACTCCCTAGCGGCTAGTAGTCACTAGATGGTGCCTTGGCATGCCCCTATAAATATGCCTGAATTTTCACATTTCACCAAGAAAGAATATATCTGCATAATACCTGGGAAGGTGGAAAGGTAAAAGGGGGTGGTGGGTAAGGGAACAAGGGAGAAAAAGGGTTGCATTAGGGAGGAAGTGACCCTTGACAGAAATGGTTGAGATAGCAGGCCAATAGAATAGATTTTTGCATCTGTTATCGTCTCAATGTATTTATCTCAATCATCTCATCACTTAACAAAATTCCTGAAATGGCGAGGGAGAAAACTAATAATGATAGGAACTCAATACACCTATTCTATTGGGAACCGAAACTGAAATAGGTGTATTTGTCTAAAAAGTTATTTATGCCACCAAATTTAGATAATGCTGCAAAAGGTTGTAACACTATTGAGGACTATAATTGGGTTGTAACCTATTTATGCCACCGAAAACTGATTCACTGTTATTTATATGTTCTTCAGTATTGCTTGTTTAATGTCTTTCAGGTCTGGGAGATTGTATATTCAAAGGATGGATCTGTCAAAGAAGTTTCAAACGTTATGCAGCTTAAGGGGCATAAGGTTTAACTTTAACACTACTATTTTTGAGTGATTTTGACTTCTAATTAAGCCTGATTTTGACATGATGAATAGGTTTTGCAAGTAAAAAAAAAGTTAAATATATTTTCCATCAAATGCATTATATTTTCAATTATGTGGGTTATAGGTATATTATATGTTTGTTTTCATGCATTTTATTTTAAAACGGCTAAGATTTGCTTTCTTAAACAAGAACATCTTATCTTACCCTGTACAAAAGTGAGGTGGGATATTGTGAGACCGATTTCTTTAAAACAAATCAAGTAGAATAGATGGCTTTGCATAAATTGTAAAGTTATACCTGGAGAGAGCTTCACTACCTCTGAAGCACGGACACCTCTGGCATTAGGTGTGTCCTGGGGTCCGACAAGTGTCCCAAAAAAAAATTCTTCTCCGCTTCAACACACTTCACTCCTTAGACACCTCTCGAACACTTCTATGGGAGTTAAAGACGTGTCGAAGTAGTGATGATCGATGATGCGGACATGGACATTAAATTTGATAGCATTATTTTTAGCTCTTTAGTTAAGTACACGGATAAATGGAGGTGAAAAAATTGTCATATTTTGTGTAAGAACTTTTTTGTAATGAACCAAGTTGCTTAATTTAGATCTACACCTATATTTTAATTCTCAATTTAGATTTTTTTTTATAGATAATGTTCATATTTTGTTCAATTATATTAAATATATATCCTGTTCAAAAAAATTATATTAAATATATGTGTCGGTGTCCTATATTCTTAAAATTAGCAGTGTCGACGTTTCAGGTGTCTGTGCTTCATAGTTCACTAACCATCACACTAACTTGGTTATGGGTGTATGAGTTGAGAGAGTAAATAAAAATGATCATGCTAGGGTTTGAATGATCAAATGGTTGCATTTTGAGATTTTTAAATAAAGGAGCTTTTAGAAAAGGGTTTTGGATGAGGGTGTTTGGAGGCACAAAAACTGCTAAGGTTTCAAGCTACTTAGAGAATCTAGGGGCTTCTGACCAAAGTGTGAAGGTTTTTTAGGGGAGTACACAAGTGAAAACATAAAGTTAAGCTTCGTAAGAAGTGTTCTAACATGATTGGTCTTAGATAATGTCGAAGAAATGAAGAAGCTCTTTATTCCGTATCTATTAGAATAAAGGTTACATAAAGTTGCAAATATTATAGGCAGAATAAACTCATAAACCATGGGAAATACAAGGGAGACGATACTCACGCTTATGAAAATTACTTAATCACGTTTTAGAAAATTATTTAATTTTATGCCAGAATCTTCTTCCATGGAAGCAATATAATTGCTACAATGTTTTGACTGCTTTGACCTTATTATAAATTTCTTCAAGTTCTAAATCAAATGTATTCAGTAGTATGACTAAATTTGTTTACGAACATACTCCTTTCTTCACGCAGTGACATTGTTTAACTTCCTCTAGAAAATGAGACAATTTGTTTGCGAACATACTCCTTTCTTCATGAGGTCTTCATTGTAATCCTATGATTTGATGTGATCAATGATTTTATTACTTCTCTTTGACCTTATTATAAATTTCTTCAAGTTCTAAATCAAATGTATTCAGTAGTATGACTAAATTTGTTTACGAACATACTCCTTTCTTCACACAGTGACATTGTTTAACTTCCTCTAGAAAATGAGACAATTTGTTTGCGAACATACTCCTTTCTTCATGAGGTCTTCATTGTAATCCTATGATTTGATGTGATCAATGATTTTATTACTTCTCTTTGTTCAGAGTGCTGTGACTTGGTTATGCTTTTCTCCAAACTCTGAGCAAATAATCACTGCATCCAAGGACGGTTCCTTAAGAATATGGAATATCAATGGTAAGCAAAGTTTGAAGATAATTATTTTTCACTCGTCAAATTGGTTTTATTTTCTGTCAAAATCCCATGCCCACCCAGTAACCTGCAGTGCAAAATAGTTTAAACGTTGACAAAAGATATAAAATATTGCTAATGAAGAATTCAAAGTTGTACTTCCATGCGATTTTATAGCTGAAAATGGACTCTTTTTTTTCCACATTACTTATTTTCACTGGCCATAGTTCAAGAAACATATGTTATTGGATTGATTAATATGTCCTCTCCCTCGTGGGGTTGAGGCAAGGGTTGAGATTCTTATAGAAATGTTCATAATTCATTTGTGCCACCTGAGGGGATAGGTTATTAATTATGTCATTTCCTCTCACTGTACTTGTCTCTGTATCTTGAAGTTCGCTATCATATGGATGAGGATCCAAAGACACTGAAGGTGTTCCCAATTCCTCTTCGTGACTCTACTGGTACTACACTGCACTATGATCGCCTCAGTATTTCACCTGATGGAAAAATTTTGGCTGCAACGCATGGTTCCACATTGCAGTGGTTAAGTGTCGAGACTGGAAAGGTTTTGGATACAGCCGAAAAAGCCCATGATGGTATGCCTAAGAATCAAATCTTTTTTATTTCCTACCAATTGCAATTAAAAAAATCAAATAATTTTCCATTTACGACCTACTCGTTGATTATTTCCTTCACTTGCAGGTGACATTACAGGCATTGCATGGGGGCCTAAAGCTATTCCTATGGGTAAAGATGCTAATATTTCTCTACTCCTTTTTTATTTTTCATGTAATTTATTGCTCCCAACTATTTTTGTTAAATGTTGGGGCTAAACAACAAATAAATACATAAGGACAATTTTGAGCCGTGGGTAGGATCAGTTCAAATGAATGTTGTGCCAAATCTGGTTCATGTAGTTTGTCTTTGCTAAGCAGTGTTAGAAGATAATACAAAATTTTGTTGATAACCTTACGGTTAATATGATTTTAAATGAATGTGTTTATATCTCCATCACAATCATGCCTAGAATGTATCGCATACAAACCAGCATGTAATTTTTCCGTATTAAACACTGTTGCCTTTTGCAGGAAATGAAAAAGTCTTGGTTTTAGCGACAGCTAGTGGTGACAAGAAAGTGAAATTGTGGGCAGCCCCATCGTGAACTACTAGTGCCACATATGCTACTGCTGACACATGCTAAAAGTGTTGCTTCAAATGTTTTCAACTATGCTCTCTTCTTCTCTTTGTTTCAGTCCTTTCACAAAAGCTGCACGGTATCATGGAAAAAGATGAATGATAAATTAGAATGAGCTGAAAACAAGATTAATCCTTATGGTGCTGCTTTGACTCTGATCTTATCGAATTTTTGTGACTTATGAGTTGTACAAACATAGATGGTGTTGTTGGTTTTGAATTTTGTTTGTGCTTGACTTCTAAATAGCCAGAATTAAACGATGATGTAATGCGAGAATAGAGTATTAGTAACTTTGGAAGAGGAAATATTGGACATGTTGCTAGTTCTTGTACAATGTACTTCATTTAAAAACTTTTTTCATATTTATTTACTGTACCATGGTGATTGGTGAGGGCATTATTCCTTTCAATTTTCAAGTCATGAAATGCAAGTATTGGTTGCATAGGCAAATAACCGGAAATCTTGGTTTTAACTACAAATACTTAAATCAGATGACAAGAATTGCAATGAAATTCACTGCATACATGAGTGTTTTATGCTCAAAGCCACCCAGAGGAGCTATTAGTTCTTTGATTTTACATAATGAATTGATTTTTTTTTTTGAAAAAGTTATGTTTATTTTGACATTTGTTTTTGTTAATGATATTTTCTGAAAAATAAATTTTAGAAAACTGAATTTTGTTTTGGTAATGATGTAACCTTATTTTCAAAAACTAGATGTAGCTGTTTATACAAATTTCATGGGTTCTACAGTTGAAATTATTATTTTCTCAAAAGTTGAGCCTTTAATTTAATTTTGTACATTGCACAAATCGATTAAGTAGCTGAAACGGCATTTTGGGTGACGCGCACTTAACAAATGCACTTTTTCGGCATGGAATGATGTGGAAAATAGTTTTAAAAAAATAAGTTTTGAAAAAGAGCAGCGCCCACCGTGGGGCTCGAACCCACGACCACAAGGTTAAGAGCCTTGCGCTCTACCAACTGAGCTAGACGGGCTTGTTGATATATCTCATGTTACAACCATTTTATACCTATACAAAGCAAAGATATGGTGTGATTTTTATAATCAAACTTGTTAGATATATCTGGAGGATTGGAGAGAAATAAAATGTCAAAATGGAAAAGGGGTACGACACTGGCCGACAAAGATTATATCTTAAACATACTTTTGTTTGGGGTTTCTTATTTTTTGTAAGATTTCTATCAATTTGAGAGTATATAGTGGTAAAGGTGTAACAGTTCAGTTTAGTTTAACTTTTAATCAAAATAGTATTAAAATCAACCAAATCTACGACGGTTTGGTTCAGTTTTTAACGTTTATTAGAAGTGAAATCGTATCAAACTACATTATAATCTATTCGCCTGAAAATACAATTAGTTTTTTCTTCAATATTCCATGTTCATCTTACCATGTATACGACATACTGAACCATAATCACAACAATCTAATGATTCTTATTTCATACTGCATGTTAGCAATCACAACAATCTAATGAGAAGAGAAACAGAACGAATAAGAAGACAAGGGCATTGGTGTATTTGAATATGGGTTAAGTCTAAGTGACAATAAGTAATGTGAGTAACTAGTAAAGGGTCATGCTAACTTGTGCTCTAAGGGTACATGTTAAGGAACCCAAAAAGAGCAACTTTACATTGAAAAACATAATATTTTAACTTTTAAGAAGTTGAATGCATGACTTTTGATACATATATTTCTATAATGAGTTCTTTAACATGTGCCCTTGAGGGCACAAGTTAGTATTTACCAATAGTAAAATGGTGTATTTTAAAATATAAGTGACAAGTTAGTAAGCCAACGGTTTGTTTCATCATTTCATTAGATTTTAAAATTGAAAACCGAGAATTGGTCCAACCCATTTAAGTTTCTTTCGGTTGGTTCAACTTTTTAACCGAATTAGAAAAGATCGTGTAACTTTCAGTTTGGTTTTTTGGTTAGTCGGTTTCATCGATTTTATCTAAACTACTTGCAACCCTAAATATATAGCGATCTATTGGTGGTTTAAACTTAATACAAAACTATTGTTAGTATTAGGATAGAGATAGGTAGGGTCGGGCTTGATTTTGCAAGGCCTAAGTCTAGCCTCTCAAAAAATTTAAAACCTACTTCTGGTATGTAGCATGTCATAATCATGTTTTTTAGGTTTAAGTCTGGCCTTTCAAAAGTTTGGTATGACTGGTTAACCTCTTTAAAAGCCTATTTCTTATTAATATATTTAAATGAATAATTTTATCTATATTTAATAGACTAAGGAACTAATAGACCAATAAGATTAAACTCTCTTTTGATATTTAACATGACATTTAGAGAACTTGACTATGCATGTTATACCATATTTCAGTTCTAGTTTATAATAATACATTCAAATATGTGAAAAATTTCTGTTTATAAGCTTAAATTACTGAAAAAAGTTAACAAATTTATAATTTAATCCAAAGTGAAAATTGAATATAATAATAGAAAGAAAAATATTGTTCATATCTTCTTAAGTAAATCAACTAGGTAGGCCTAAAAAATTGGTTTTTTTTACCTATGATGTAACCTTTTTAGCTAAATATGTTTTAAAAAAAGATCTTAGTCTTCTTTACTTAGAGAAAAGTTTGACCTATACCTGTAGGATAGGACGTAGGTCCGTGTCAGTTGATCTGACTATACTTACCGCTTGTTAGTACAACTTAAATTTGAAACAGTTTAAGCAGTTTTAAAGTTATGGTAATTTTAAATTAGATTATTTAAATGATGTTAATCTCTTCTAGAACCCAACCAAAGAAAAGGAGAATCTCTAAAACATTTATGCATGTACAAATTAAGTTAGGTAATTTCATCAGACTACCAACACATGTCTTATCTTAAGTTTAATCGTGATATCACCGTGGCTAAGACAATGCTACCATGGTCTATTTAGCCGTGGCTAAAGTTGGACTTGACCGTGGCCAATATTTTGCCACGCCCCTTTTTTCAACGGTTTACAGAACCGTGGCAAACTCAACTTTGCCACAGTTATGGATTTGTTTTGCCACGGTTTTGACCGTGGTTAAAAGTCGTTTTTTTGGTAGTGTATTATTTTACCAGCTTTAAACAATCATTATTCAAGTTATATATAGAGTACATAACACTTTTAGACAACCGAAGTATAGAAAACATCAATCCTTCATTGGGAAAATTTAAACAACATTTAGTCTTGTCCTGGCAGGAAGCTTTTGAACAACTTTGAGTCTCACAAACATGTGATAAATAAAATGAAGGCTTAATAGCAGTTTTAGCCCCCTAACTTTTCCAAAGTTGCGATTTTGGCCCCCTAAAAAAAACTACAAAACCGCCCCCTAAGTTTTGCAATTGTGGCAGTTTTGGCCCCCCAAGGCAAAATAAAAAATAAAAAAATAACATGTGACACCTCACTTAGAGTGCCAAGTCAGCATAGACCGAGTCAAAATTGGCCTTGGGGGCCAAAACTGCCACAAGTGCAAAATTTAGGGGGCGATTTTGTATTTTTTTCTTAGGGGACCAAAATCGCAACTTTGAAAAAGTTAGGGAGTTAAAACTGCTATTAAGCCTAAAATAAATATCCGGTTAAGCTTCTCCATAGAAAGAAGTGAAATTATCCAAGTGACATAGTTAGCAAAGTGCCAATTATTAATTTATTTTTTAAGATGGCAATTGCCAATTATTAGCAAACTAACTAAATTATTCAACTAAGCAACCATTTATTATGCATGGTAAATTGGTAATATAGAGAAATCTAAAACAGATACAGTAACTTTGGGCAACCATATATTACGAGTAATTATTCAACAAACTAAATTATTCAACCAATCAATCATATATTATGAGGCCAAGTTCCTTGAGAGCATCAAATAGCTAGTCCACCTTGTAATTTTGGGAGTTGAAAGTGCATGTAGTCGTACATCCTCTTTTTGTATTGGTACCCCTGCAAATATATAAGTTAAATTTAAAGTATAAGAAAATAAATAAATAATGTATTGGTACCCCTGCAAATATATAAGTTAAATTTAAAGTATAAGAAAATAAATAAATAAAATAGAAGATGATTGTTACCTTTTGTGTCCCATAAATGTAATCACAATAGGTAAATACTGAGGCAAAGTTGCCCTGACTTCTTCCACCAACATAATGATGGTAGTCATGGTATGCAGGACCTCCATAAAATGGTATATACTTTGTAGGACTCCAAGGTAATTCATACCTATAAATATTAACATGTTACAAGATGGCTAAAATTTAGGTCATAAAAAAAAGGCTAAGATGTATGAAAAAGCTAATGAGAATTCAATCGAGAAATAAGAAATGCACAATGCAAAATGGCATGTGTCGGTCAACAACGCCTTTGACACATGGTTTCAAATTTAAAGTAGCTTCAAAATTTGAAAAAATAAAATAAAATTTATACCTACAGGAAAATCAGTCACTAAATATCATTTTTCCGTAGGTAAAGGTCTGGAAAACCACAATTTTCCTGTCAATTATCCATTGTTTACAACTTACAAGTAAATGTTTATTTGTATGTAGGTAAAAGTCATGTTTGAATCATTGATTATATATTTAACTATAACTTAATTGTTTGTCATTGTAAGCAGTGGCGGAGCCAGGATTATTGTAAAGCCCGGACAAAAAGAATTTGCAACACATTTATAGGGGTTTACATAAGAAATTGCAAGCAAATAATAAAAAATCTAAAGAAATTGCCCAATTTATAGGGGTTTATATAGGAAATTCATCGGGATTTACATAAGAAATTGCAAAAAATTTGGGCCGGAGCCCGGGCGGGTACCCGAGGTCGCCGGGTCATAGAACCGCCCATGACTGTAAGCACTGTTGGACTTCTTTTCAATTCTTTTTAAATGACAATTGTCAAGATTATAACGGATCCTCTGAATTGTCGAAGATGACCATGATGACAGTGGGGATTGACTCAACGACACTCCCACCAACATAATGTTGGTAGTCATGGTGACCTTCGTGAAATGGTGTATACTTTGTACGTAGGACTCCAAGACAATTCATACCTATACATAACATGTTACAAGATCCTAGGATTTAGGTCATAAAAAAAAGGCTAAGATTTTAAATGTGTGTGTGAAAATGTTAGTGAAAAATCAAACGAGAGAAAATAAATACATAATGTAAAATGACAAATATTAGTATCGTTAGTTTTTACGTTGACAGTGGAGATCGAATCGTTGACCTCCTTATCGGTCCACCTCCACCGCTGCAACCAAAATCATCTTTATATCCCATATATGCATTTTCAGTAATATTAGAATAATTTAATCACAATAATAATGAATATATTTATATTGTTACTTGATCAAACTCTTACCCACTATGCGTCTCAATGGCTTCTAGCTGTCGCAAAATGAACCATAACCAATAGGTTGTTATGTGCCCTGGAACAAGTGCTGGTCCAAGAAATGCAGGGAAACCTAGTATCAAAATCTCAGACCAATGGGCATAAGGTGCTGCAAGTGCAATAGGTGTTTTGTATTCATGATGAACCTTGTGGATATTATCAAATGCCCATTGGATATGGAGCATCCTATGGAACCAGTAATTTACATAATCTTCAATAATAACGTAAACTACTAAGTGCCAAAACAACTCCCAGCCAGATGGCAATGGCAAACCTGCTCTGATCCCAAGCCACTGAACAAAATTTATGGTAAAAAAATAATAAATCCGCAGTCAATATTTATCACATTTAATAATGAAAACCATAAAATTGCAAATTAAACATATTTGACAAACTATGCATAACTAAAGAGAATGGAAAGAAAAAAAAATGCAACACATTGTTTTGGCGAGTCAAAGATTGCTTAGGGATAAATAAGAGAGCAAGGGCTTGTTTTGTCTAAGAGAGTAAGAAAGGGATGTGACAATCTATTATATTTTATCATAATCATGGTTAATTTGCCAATTTGACATACTATATCTTGGTGGAGGGTGGTTCCATGAGTGTATTTTGAAAAAGGTTGGGAATGGTAGGAACACTTTCTTCTAGACAGAACCATGGGTAAGAGGGGTTCCTTTGTCAGTGAGGCTTAGGCGGTTATATGATTTATCGGTCAATAAGCCATGTACGTGTATGATATATTTGTGTTCGGATGGGAGGAAGGTGGTGAGGCCTGAAAGCGACGGAGGCACTGGGAGGAGGAGATGGTAGGGGAATGTTATATTGATTTTTGTTTAATCGTAGTTATGATATCAATATAATGTTTTTTTTTAACTTTAACATACTTTTATTTTTTGAATTTCATTTCATTAACTACAATTAATAATAAAAAATGAATTATATTAATTTTAGTACTAAAATCGATATAACTAATTATTTCTTTAAGAATCGCCTAAAATTCAAATGTGACAATGAAAATGAGACATGAATAAACATCTCACCGTAACACGACAACACACATTCAATTCATTCAATTATGCTCAAATCAATTATTCATTTGTTTTGGTCAATAGAGTACTTTTTTTCCTTAAAAAAAGTACTTGTTTTTTTGAAGGGCCGTAGTACTGTTCTTTAAATTCTGGTTGGGGGCAGTTGTATAGAATAGATGATAGGTGGTGGTGCTCTGAATAATTATTATTGTTTACACTTGTAGTGTATGCGTTTAGCCACCATACTGAATTACTGATTAACAAAATAAACTGTATTACTTGTTTTGTCATAAAGCAATAGACAAAAATAGGTATGGCCAACAATTTTATTTTTTTTTAATTTGATATCATCATTAATTTCTCAGTGTTAAACTGTGGACCTTTGTAAAATTGGAATAAATCTCTTATCATCGTATAGAAGTTCTCTTAAGTGCTCTTAAAAAATTATTACACCCATATATCATCATTATTTCTTAAGTCACATATTTAAATACTTTTACCAGTTGGGAAGAATTTGTTTGACATTCGTAAGATCATCTCTAATGGATGATGCTTGCCTCTTTAAGCATTAGTAGCCAACAGAGGAGAATGTATTATAAGTGTATGTGGACTGTGGAGAGTGTTCAACTAAGCTCTCGAGGTCTCATAATATTTTAATATTAAAATGTAATTATATAAAGTTATTGATATATCAAGAAAAATTTGTAAACGAGTGATGTGTTCATGTAGAACTCACTTTTGTTAAACAATGAATGAATCTGTCGTGAATATGCTCTAAATGGGTTTCATTTTCTACGTGAATATTAGATGCATTTTAAATGGTTTTCAATCAATCAATCATAATCATAATCATTCTTTCAAAAAATCAATCATAATCATAAAAGGACATTTTCATCTTTCATGACAACTCTCCTACCTCAACATGCATATTG
>Ga0315914_1007035_pt1 | contig 15729 bp, 7 predicted proteins | sample MpolenodulesMG_FD_203920 | JGI IMG/M metagenome (GOLD analysis project Ga0315914, IMG submission 203920) | Medicago polymorpha root nodule microbial communities from Los Angeles, California, United States - elongated nodules | ecosystem: Host-associated > Plants > Roots > Nodule | place: USA... | reverse complement strand
AGAAAGACTTGCTATATAGAATCACTAGATAATAATACTTGTTCAAAAAAGAATCACTAAATAATATAAAATGACCGGAGTAAACTATATAGAATCACTAAATAATAAGGAACAAAGCCATTACTCATATATATGTTACAGAGGCTATTACTAAGTTCTTTTCTATACATATATGGTACAAAGGTCATTACTCACAGTTACTGTTATAGCATATATATATATAATATCCTATTATCCCTGTATTGATGTCTTATTTGCCTTATAGCATATCACAATTAATGTTATATCATGTAGTTATTGCACCAAATGCATTTCCCATTAAAACATCTATCTTTGTTGTGTATATTAAGAAGCTATATTTACTATTTTTTTAGAAGCATCTTACTGCCTCATGAGCTGCTCTATGGCAGCTTCTTGAAACATTTCATATAACAAACAATAAGTTTTGTTAATTTTAAGGGGGTAATTAACGAAACTTATAATTTCAGGGGGGTAATTGTCTATTTACTAATTATATTACCTCCCGTGAATACTTTTTCAGACAAATTGAAATCTAATATACTGCAGAAATTGTACGTACATAATAGTGCTTAAAATAGCCTTGATCAGCACGATAAATTATGGAATGGATCATTGTAATTCAAGAGCCTAATTTGATAAGCTTTGCAGTCGAACCAAGTCAGCATAACTAACAATACAATTTTTTTAATGGAAAATGTTTGGAAAGATTCCAAATTACGTCACCTTATCTCTTCCACTCCAGTTATACACCAATAATATTTATTTTTTTGGCGAATTTGGGTGTCGAGGATCGAACCTGCAATAATTAGTTCTTACATGTTACATGATCAGTATTGAAGTGTGATGATGACCACTGACAATATTATTTGATGATTACATTTTATTTTATATCATTTCAATATAAAATATTTAACATGTGATTTGTTTTGAACAAACAAATGAGGGATAAAAATAAGAAAGGTGAAAGCAAGTGAATTTCTTCTCTCCAATGAGAGTATAGAACTTTCATTACCTTGGTATTAGGTGAGACCAAATGATTTAGCTACACATAACTGTATTTTCTCAATTAATCCATATGATACAAGTTTTAAAGGAGTAATACAAAAAGTAGGGCATTTTATGTCTTTTTAATTTCAATCCATTCCCTTCATTTCAATTATCATCAATGATATTTAGACATCTTAATTTTTTTTACTCATTCAACACCTTATTTTCCACTGTCTCTCTTTCTATTACACTATCATATCTATGACTCTTATCTCTATACATTTATGAAAGTGTCCAATATTTTTCTTCAACTATTTGCACGGAAAAGGGAGCCCTTATATTATTAACTGGACAAATAACGTACAATAAAAAGGCTTGTGGATCATGGGAGAAAGGAAACCAAAATTGCATGAAGTTGTTGGTATAGTATATGTGATGTTTGGAGGAAAATGTAAAAAGCAAATGGAAGACAAAATTGCATGAAGCTCAAGATGTTAAAACATCTGTTTAGTGCTGTAGTGCTTCGTTGATCATGTATTTTTTATCAAAAAAAAAATATATATTGTGTAGTTGTTTCTTTTGTATTTTTATTTAAAACATTTATTCTCTACTCTCAAACAAATTTTTTTTTCTTCTTCTCGTGAGTTTTGCTCAGTTAACAAGAACAATGCATAATATATGCAACGTCCGAGGTTCAAATCTCAACCACCACAAAAAAAAAAATCATATAATTTTATATTTAAGTTCAAACACTTCTTTCCCATTTATAGTTTACATGTTGTTTTTCTTGTCTATCTTTTAGAAGTTACAAAAAAATAGTAAAAAAGTCTGCTTAAAAAAATAAGTTACAAAAAGTTAGTGAAAAAATTATTTAAGAATTAGATTATGAAGAAGTATATGAATGTGTAGGGAAAAAAGTGGGAGAATGGAACATCCATTGTTCCATTTTTTTTTTATTTTTTTTATAATCAATTGGTTAGAAAGGTTTCAAAGAGTGAATGAAGGTTTGTTATTAGAAAATTAAGCTTTTCCATCATTTGTTTGAGATCAACCGATACTCTATAGTGTAACTAACGTACCAACTATTATATGGAGCCATAGCGTGATATTCTTATCCTCTCTCTATTGTTGTCACTATTATTCTCTTTAGTTGTTTTCCCGTTTTTTCAACAGTGTGTACAACAAGAGAATACCGGCCGAAACCATCTATCTTAATAGCACGGTCTTCAGTAACAAAACAAACTTAGTTACGAGAAGTTATTCCGTTGAACACCATCACCAAAGCAAACTCAACAGGGCCACACTGAGGTAGAGAAAACGTCGTAGAAACAACAAAGTAGCAATAAAGATACTCGATGCTAATAAAGAAGATATGGACGAAGTATAGAAAATGATGCTTTTCCAACAATTTCTCCACAACCAGAGGATATTCTACCCAACAAGTGTACCTGCCTGCTATCACGTGTATCAAATAGGTGAGATACCTAACCTCCTTGAGTTTCTCCCAATAGATCAAATTTACATTTGGCGATCTTTTTTATTTTCTTAATCATCTTGATCTTCCAAAAGATATGAATCGTGTGTTGTGTAATGAACTCGAATGAAGTGAATGTACATTTGAATAAATGATAAAAAGATGAATAAATCGTATTTGTTGTTTGCTATGTTATTGAGATTGAGAAGGAAGTAGAATCAAGTGTGTGTGTGTGTTGTGTTTTAATTTTGCGTCTTGTTTGAGTAAATGATAAACTTGAGTTTTGTTGTTTGAAAGAAAAAGATTGAATTTTTATGGGTGTGTTGTTTTTCTATACGAAGGAAATGAGGGAAGGGGATTGTTGTTATATAGTACTGGGACTAGGAAATGAGGAGTGGTGAGAAAATGAGCGACCCATTTTCATGTCCAGGTTACTGGCTCGCCAGCTCGCAGAGTGGCAGTATTACATAAATGTGGCGTGACGCAGTGCTATGTCTCGTTAACTAATTAGATCCTTTGAATTACATAGATAGATCATTTTACACAAAAAAATAAATAAATAAACAGAGTTTAATTATTCTATAAATCCTTGAATTATGAAAAATGTCAACGAGTGTCTCCGGAACATTCTTTAAGGACCATAAGTGGTATGTATTTATAAAAATATGTGTATTCAATGCATTGAAAATCAAAATATTTAACTTTTTTTAAAAATAATTGCTTATTTTAGAATGCTCAAATATCCAATGCAAAAATCTAAACCCCTTTTCCGTTTTCCCTACAAATTTGTAGTGTTTTTGAGTCTCAATATTACTACTACTAGTTGTGAAATGAAATGAAATGAAAAGTGAATGTATAGTTTATAAATTTTTTGGACATTTGTAAGTGATTTCAATAAACTACAATCGAAGTTGTTGTTTATCGTAAGTAATTTCCAATTGAAATAAATTCATTTTAAAATATTATTTTTTAGTCTTCAATTTTAGAGACATCATTTGCACTGAATTGCCATTAAAAAGTTCGTAATTTTTACTATAAACTACAATTGAAGTTATTTATTAAATACAACCAACCTAACTAATCAATAATTATATTGAAATGCCTCCTAAAAAATAATAACTACATCAAAATGGTTATTCTCATACATTCTGATACCAAATCCAAAATATTACGGTATGTTTTATTACATAGATTTTCTTTTTTCAAAATAAAGTATTAGTTGCAAAAAGCAATGATAAGAAAATAGAAAACATTTTTATTTACGATCAAAATAATAAAATTGTTTAACTAGATGCAACGTGTCTCATAAATCCCAAAAAGATTAGCATTCACAATTGTATCCGGAAAATACATTTGGTTTACCAAAACGGTAGATGCGACATCTTTTAAAACATTGAGTTGTTCGGACGCAAGTTGTATGATTTGATGGTTGTAAAATCCACTTATATAACAAATAATTACAAACAAACCACAACAATCATACAAACTCTTCCCAATCAATTTTTCGCATTCATTTATGCTTTACCAAATCATCATCGTCAGTTAATCAAAATTTATCCGAGCAAAAAATCATTTTTTTCAAATCAACCAACATACAATTATTTAAACAATATATAATTTTGGTTAATGTATACTTGAGGCAATCCACATATCGAAAATTCTATGCCCATTCAAATCACAAAAAGTTATTCTGGAAACTACATACGACCAAAACACATTAACCAAATAATGTGATGCCACATTGCCCAATTTCCCACCATAACTAACCAAATAAAATCCAAGATATATCATGGTTTCTAGTTCATATTAATTTAACTTCAAGCTCTTGATGCCAACTAGAGTTGTCAAAAAAACCCTAAATTGAAAGGCCCCAATTATTAAACCCCATTCAAAGCTCCAATTTCTTGGCCCCATCTATAATGAGTGGATATTAGGCCCTAGCCCCATTTTTATTGAAATTCTGCTCTTTACTTAAACGGTTTTGCTCATTCCCAAAGTAAATGATCAAAATACCCCTACGCATGTTAACTCACGCTAATGTTAAATTTGTGTGAGTTAACTCACGCTGCGTGACTTAAGTCATGCATAAAAACACACTAAAATCCAATGTGAGTTAACTTACGCTGGATTTGTTTCATCCATTATCCAATTTTTTCACACATTGATAGGCTAAGGATACTGAACACGTGCATGCAAATGAATGCTAGAGGACACCTCCAACTTCAATGTCATCCATCCACTACAAACACTTGTCAACTTTTGGGCAGCTCAAATTAAATACCAAAACAAGTTCATTTTATTACAAGTCCAAAAGGTGTGTGAAAAAATTGGATAATGGACGAAACAAAACCAGCGTGAATTAACTCACGCTGGATTTTAGTGTGTATTTTTTCGCGTGATTTAAGTCACGCTGCGTGAGTTAACTCACGCAAATTTAACACCAACATGAGTTAACCCATGTAACGTGAGTTAACATGCGTAGGGGATATTTTGGTCATTCATTTTGGGAATGAGCAAAACCGTTTGAGTAAAGAGCATAATTCTTTTTATTGTTTTATTGTTTTATTTGCTAGAATAATTTAGGTTAAACTACAATTTTGGGCGCCTAAGTTTGTCAATGTTGCGATTTTGACCTCTAAAAAAAAAATGAAAATTTTGATCCCTAAGATTTAGCCCCTTTGCAATAGTGACCTTTTGGCCAATTTTGACCAAGTCAATGTAAAGTGGCATGCCACGTGTGTAATTACTAAATTTAAAAAATAAAAAAATCTACATAATCATTTTTTAAATTAAATAAATTAAAAAAGAAATTGAAAAATTAAAAAAATTAGAAAAGGAAAAAAAAAAAAAAACATGAGTTCATCTTTAACCCTTCAACACCCACAAAATTCATCCAACCCAGATTTCTTTATATGATCTAGTCCTTTTGCTCTTATCCAACCCTTCAACCCTGCTGTATTCACGCTTATCAATATTAGTCCTTTTGCTTGCAATGATCTAAACTGATTCATGCCACTTCGAACCGGCTTCGCAATCATCAAACTTCTAAATTTCACGGTGCTTGCTGCAAGAATTGAAAAAGGTAGTTGGATTAATGATTAGTGAGGCGTTAAGCGTTGAGATTAAGCGAGATGATTGAGAAAATAAGAGAACATGTTCTGGCGAGAGGCTTTTGAGAGAAGATGAGAAAGAAGATTGAAGTGGAGTCGAGGGTAATTGTGTGAATATTTGAAGTTATTAGGGGGTCAAAATCGCAACATTGACAAACTTAGGGGTCAAAACTGTAGTTTAGCCAATAATTTTTAAAAAAAAACCAGCCACCAGTCACCACCGGAGCTCCGCCACTAGTCGCCGGAAAATGTCCGGAAACCGCCGCCCACCAAAGTGGGGTCGCTGGCGATGAGAGAGAGCTTTGTTCGTCTCTGAGAATTCATAGACACTCAAGGCAGAACATCATCGGATGGAATGTCATCTTTTTTGGTCAGTATCTGAATGTTAAAAAGTTTTGCTATTTGTGTTCTCAGTGTATAGAGTAGATCATCAAAATGGCTTGATATGCAGTTGTGTCTAAATCTGTTCTAATAATTATAGTGTTGGAAGTTATACTTTTATAACAACTTTTAGATGGTTTAGAAAAAGCTGTGAACTGTTGAAGCATAAAAGTGAATCTATTATTTCCTCTCAAATCATCCTGTAGTAACGTTAACTGTTACAGACTTCGTTACAAATAATAAGTGTTGCTCATAACATACTGCTTGGTGGTACTGTCATAACTTTATTTAACCAAAATTGTTGTATAATTCGAAAATCTCAGGACTTTTTCCGTAAAAAATGTTGCACAGAAAAGAAACTTGCAGTAAAAAAATTATAAGGGGACCAATTTTAGGGGCACTTCATATGTGGGACTTGCTATTTTGGAACTTATAAAAAATGGGGCTCATTATCTTTTACTATTTTATGCCCATTGATACATAAGTTGGGGCCTAAATTCTCAAGGCCCCATAAATTGACAGCTCTAATGCCAACACCTGGTATGATTAGATGTGTCCCTAACTTGCTGGTTCTTTGTTAGTCCATACACTCATGATACAAGTTTAAAAACGTGAAGCGGAAGCAAGAATTTAAAGACAGTTTTTTTTTAAAGACAAAATTGTTATCAACATATTAAGGTGAAGCTAATATTTAAATATGGCAACGTGGCTAACATTAATATTAATGTAGGGAACATGATGATGAGGGTGATGTCCAAAGACTAGAGTGGAGGAGAAGATCTGGTGTGGTTACAAAAGTTTAGACACAAGATTTGGACACATTCACGACAATGAAAAATGTTAGTAATGCAAATGGAAAATAAATTTTATTTTTTGAAGGTTTTAATATACTATGTATTGTTTAGCATATGAATGATTTTGAACAAATAAACGAGGGATAAAATAAGAAGGGTGAAAGTGAGTGAATTTCTTCACTATTCTATGAGAGTTCTATAAACTTTCGGTCATGAGCTCTATGATAAGCAGTGGGTCAGCTATAGTGGCATTATCAATGCCAAATTGATTAATCAATAGACAGTTTTGGTCTTATGTATAATAAATATGTGTGAAATCTGAATGTACATATCCTACTTTATTTATTTATTTTTGATAAAAAAAATTCCTACTTTTTGTTTGTTGTTAGCTTTTAAAATCTTATGGTTTGGTCTTGTTCCCTTTTAATGATAGTTTCCGTTTACAAGGATTCTTCCATTGCCTTGCTATAGTCGAGGTCATCAATATGATGAAAATCATACAAAAAAATGTAGAGATGTTTCTAGAGATTTTTGAAAATTATATACATGTTCAAATAAAAAAATGATTTTGTTTTAAACAAATAATTTCTATATGTTTACCATAATTTTTTTTCTTGTTTTAAAGATTTGAGTTCTTACACTTGAGTTTCCTGTTTTTAGAGAAAAAATAGATTTTAAAAAAGCTATTAAGGACTCGTTTGTTATAGATTAAAATAAAAGTGATTTGACGTTATATAACTTAGAGATTATTTTTTAGAGATTTTATTAAAAATCAAAATCTATTTTGTGTTTGTTTATCGCAGTAAAAATCACTTTTTTTTAATAAATAATCTAGTTTGTTACATAATTAGTTTGATACATCTATATAAAGGGGACTTTTTTGTTACAAAATTAGTTCAATCTTTTCAAATTTAATTTTCTCTCTCCTCTAAAAAAAATCTATTTTTTGCTGCCGTTAAAAAGCTTCTAAAAAAATCAAAATTAGATTTTTTTTTTGGATTCTGATTTTTTTTTAAAAGCTGTAACAAACGCATGTAAAACTCTTAAAAGTGATTATTTTATTTAAAAAAGTGATCTTTTTCCTTAAAAAAGTTATAATAAACGGACTCTAAGAATAGTTTTTCGTTTTGAAGCTAAAAATAATTCTTTTAACAAAATAATTTTAAAAAAATCTGAAACAAACATTATAAAAATCATAAAAGTGATTTTTCTATTAAGACAATAGATTTTTTTTTTTAAAAAAAATCCAAAACAAATAGGCCATAAGATAAAAACACATAAAACAAAAACAGTGACGTCACATTGCCAAATTTTCCACCATAACTAACCAAATCAAATCCAACTCCAAGACATATACATCAATGGTTCGGTAGTTTTGGCCAAAAGCATGCAATTATGGTTCCATTTCATATTGATTCCTAACTTGCCAATCAAAACATGATGATTACTCAAGTACAAAATTATTTTGCTACAAATAATTGTTTGTTCTCAATTAGTCCATATGAATCATGATAGTACATGTTTTAAATGCGTGAAGCTGAAGCAAGAATTCACAGACAAATGCACTACGCTGATGATATTAATTATCAGATTATTAAGCTGAAGGTAATATTTAAATATGACAACGTGGCTAACATTAATATGTAGGAAGCATGATGATGAGGTGGAGGTGGAGATTTGATGATGATGGTGATGTTCAAAAATCAGTCGAGTATTACGTTTTTATATTGTGCCTAACGATCTTTACAAAACAAGTTTGTTAAACGAATGATGCCAAATGTGAGATTTGGTTTTTCTTCTTCTTCTTCTTCTTGAGTATTTGACTTAGTGTGTGTAAATAAATAGTGGAAAGTTCATACCGAATATACACTGATCTCATTTAAGTATTTATATTGGAATCTACTCATCTTTACAAAATTGACTTGTAAGGTGTTGAATGTCACTCTTTATAAATATACTTTATTTTTAATCTATTTAAAACTTGGGTTTTTCTAATACCTAAGTTAGAACCAATTTTGGACTCAAAATCGAATTCAAGAGCACTAAAACCAAGAATCGATTTTACATCACTGTAGTAAATTTTGATTGCTACAAAAGTGGAATGAGACATAATACACTATATGCCCTTCTTAGTTGGCTCAAGTTTTAGTCGGTCAAATTCCTAAAATCCAAATAGTGTAAAAACATGGTAAAAATACTCTCTAACACACTACAACATTTTGAATTTTATAATCCCAACAAGTTGAAAAGAATGAGAAAAGAAACTCTCTTCCTATAACGTGGTAATACTTTCCCCATCATCAAATTTTGAAATCGATTGGATTAATTTCTAGATGTCGTTGGTTCTTGTATAGTCTTAATTAGAACGACTAATTTCTGATGGATCATTGTACTTCAAGAGCCTAAATTAATAAGCTTTACATTTGAACCAAGTCAACTTAACTAACACAATACAATTGTTTTAATGGGAAATGTTAGAAATTCTAATGGAAAGATTCCAAATTACGTCACCTTATCTCTTCCACCCCAACTGTTGACTAACAATATTATTTGATAGCTCCCTCCAAAAAATTATTTGATAATTAAATTTTATTCATTAAGGTTTTTATTTTTGAAGTTTTTATTTATTAAGTTGATAATGAACTTCACATCTCTGGAATAAAAAAAAAAATCCACCCAAAATTGAAACCAAATAAACACTAGTGTGTGTTTGGTTTGCTAAGAATTTTTTTTGATTATGAGTGGATAGAGTTAGATAAATTTGATTATAAGCAATGGCTCAGCAATAGTGGCATTATTAATGCCGAATTGTTTAAATATAATATAAAAGAAAACAAGATAACTATGTCTGAATGAACAAGATAGTTTTATATGGTTGCAAGATTAAATGTAGTGTTTAAACACACATAAAGAGACCATTTTTTAATAATAAAAACAATTGATTTAACATTTTGTAGATAAAAATCTCTGTGTGTCTAAACACTAACGATTACACAAAAAAGGACACCACCAAAAAAACACTATAGATTTCACTTGCTATAGGTGTGGTCATCATCAATATAATGAAAATTATATCGAATAAATAAAGAAGTTACTATGGGAATCAATTTACGACTAAAACACAAGAAACAAAATATATGACGTCACATTGCCAATTTTCCACCATAACTAACCCCACGAAATCCAAGATATATAAATAAATAATTTGATAGTTTTTGTCGATTGGCAAAACTTATGTGTATTTTTTCAGGCATTTTTCATATGATTTTTAACTAAATTATCAATGTTTTTCTTAAATTTATAAATTTGTCAAAGTTTGTTACAACAAAAACAAATGTATTTTTAGTTAAAATTCATACAAAAAGCATCTAAAACAATGCACCTAAGTTTTGTCCTTTCCAAACGCATGCAATCATATGGTAGACATTGGTAGTATTAATTTATCTTCATTCAAGTTCTGTGGGGCTAATACAAGGTATGATTTTATGTGTTCCTAACTTGCCTATCCAACACGATGATTACTCAAGCCTAATAACAACTACTGCCACGACGAAATGATTTAGCTGCACATAATTGTTAGTTTTCAATTAGTACATATGATAGTACAAGTTTTAAAGGCGTGAAGCTGAAGCTACGATTTAAATACGACAACGTGGCTAACATTATAAGAACATGAGGTTGAGAGCCAATGATGATGATGATAGTGATATCCAAAGACTAGAGTGTAGATGAAGTTTGCAAGCATAAAATCAACTCATTGTGGCTCTTATAAGTTCAATTTTAATATAACAATGCTAACTTTTGTTGGTATAGTTGAAACTATTGAAGATGACTTAGTATACAACTCTTAACAAGTAATTTTACTCTGCTTGGTCAATTTTAAAAACAGCGAAAATCACACCCAAATGTTTGCAAACTTAACTACATGTTGACCAATTAAGAACATGCTTCCAACCATTCAACCGAACAACAAATTATTGAAAAAAAATATATATATAAACAATGATTCTCTAGCATTCAATTATATAGTATATACTATATACTATACAGTGTCGTATTATATAGCCAATGAACATCTTATTAACAAGAAGTATAAAACACACCTCATTTCCAAGTCAGTTAAAGCAAATATCAAAACATCTTGCGAACGATGGTTCTCTTCTTATTTTTACTATGGGATCTTACAACAGTAGCTGGGTTAAGGTTTCACCAGCACACCAGCATATACAGCTCTACATAGATTTACAAAAATGCAGGCAAAATTAAAGAAAAAAGAAAAGAAATGCATATAGTTTTATCATACGAATTAACATCATTACTCATCGCCTTCCCTCTCTCTATACAAGACCCATAGCAGATAGATAATAAATCTGCTTGCGTTCAGTCAGCAACTGGTGGAGATGATGGCAGTTTACACCACCAGAGTAGCTAGCTACAAATCTCTTCCATAATCTCATGCTTCTCTACTAAAACAGAAGTTGTAGTTGATTGCCTCACAAAACAGGAATTCGGAAGCTCTCTTCGTTAACATGATGATGCATTTCATTTTGCACAGCCTTGACAGCAGCTACTCTGGCTGCATTGGCTGCTCTATTAGCTGCTGATACTGCTCTATTTACTCGTTCATCTACCTTGGCTACATCATAGGCTTTCTCAGCTGCTCTTCTAGCTTCCTGCTTGTTCATCTACTTTATATGAAAATTGATACATATGGAAGCCAGCATACATGATTTTTTTTTAAAAATTTACTAGTAAAAAATTACACTAAAACCCATACACTCTAGATTGTTCAGTCAAAACTCTGGCCAATATTTCCTTAATACATAACACTGTTCTGTTCTTCCCCCTTGTGGTTTCAGCAAAGAATATACATATCTACTACTACTTTATATGCAAATTGATACATATGGAAGCCAGCATACATGATTTTTTTAAAAAAATTTACTAGTAAAAAATTACACTAAAACACAATGGATATGCCAATCAGATTTTTTAACAAGTCAAATTATGAAAGAAAAAAAACACAAATAAAGTAACTCCTACCAAAATATAAGAATTACTCATGCAAAGTTAAACACAGAACAACTGACAATTTGACGCATCATTCTAATTATTCTAGGCCAATGTGTAGACATAAGTGAAAATGTTCAAAATCATTCATCTATTTTCTTTTCTTTTAGTGTTAGCTAGGGAAAGAGCATTTAACAATAGATTAAGGTAAAGTATAAATAAACAAAGTGTGTACCTGCACTGTATTAAGTACTCTGGAGTGATTGACACCAACAGGGGAAACTGGATATGTGGCGTTCTGCGTGCTTGGAATGTCAAGTACTCCATTTTTCCAGTGACCAGATTGAGTTTCTCCATTTCTAAATGTATACATTCCAAGACCATGTCTTTTCCCCTCATGCCAGGTTCCTTCATAACGGTGGCCATTTGCAAAACAGTATACCCCGAATCCATGCATCTTGTCCGCAATATACTCACCAGCATACGTATCTCCATTTCTAAAGAAATGAAAAGAGTCAGTTCCTCCGAAAATAGAGTTATACTTATACTATGGAGCAAATAAAAGGAGGCAAAGAATGCCCTACATAAATCAATTCAACAATAATGCACTAATGGTGATTCCTTAGAAGAGATGCACCTATATTTGAGAAAAATAAGAAGGATATAAAACAGGGAAGGCACTTCAGTGCCTTTACCTTTGGTGCCTTTACAGGATAAGGGACCATTATTAAAAGCATGCCCAGAATCCTACTCACTGATACTGACCAGCAAGCTCAGTTTTTCAATAGCAACAAAAAACCAGAATAGGGTGCATCAATGTTGCTGATGGTCAACAAGGTATTTATCAAAGCACTAATGAGTTTCTTTTTGCACAATTGACGTTAAGTATATTAAAGGGGGAAGAGTGAGTACGAAAAAGTAACCAAACTTAAATTAGTAGCAAGTAAAATTAAAATATGGAACAGAACAACAGTTGGAGTTGTTGCTACGTGATCTGGAGGTTACAAGTTCAGAGTCATGGACTTCACCTCTTGCAAGGAACTTAAGAGATCATTCATGTGTTCAGACTAGTTTGAAGAGGCATAAAGACCCTTTGAATCTAAACCTAGCCTTAGAACCACCGGATACATTAAGTAACGAAAACAAAAAGTGGCCCCTATAAACAGATGCAATATATTATGCTATATATACTTCAAACATTTTAATTTTTCCGCAGTTTAGCAATTCCATCTGTCTACTATATTCTTAACAAACAAAACCTACATGCTCTAAATGTTTCGAAACCCAACAGCCAGCTAGGAACTGGTGAAACATATTACAATCGAAAGAATGATCAAAGACAGATTACATGTCATAATAAGTTAGCCGGTCTAAGATATGATTCAATGAGTTCATGCTTATTTTTTCCTACTTCACTAATCCTTAAAAGCTAACATCTGAAATCCAAATCTATTCCACATAATATTTGGCCCAAATTGAACCAACTACTGATATCAACAAACACAGGAATAAAACTCCAAATTCCAGTCATTGATTCACACAAAACAAAGAAAATAACTAAAAGCAATGAAAACAACGCAACAAAGAAATGTAATTAAATGAAAGCTACGAAGCACCGACACAATCACAATTCACGAACACTGGACATAGCACAGACCCGGCTACACCATTAGTAACTTAAAAACAATGACATAATTGAACATAATCGCATGTGTCAGTGTCGTGTCAAACACACATTCGATCAGAAGTGTCAGTACTACATAGATTGAAAGTAAACATCTCAACTACAAAAACAATCTTATTTCCGCAGTTTAGCAATTCCATCTGTCTACTATATTCTTAACAAACAAAACCTACATGCTCTAAATGTTTCGAAACCCAACAGCCAGCTAGGAACTGGTGAAACATATTACAATCGAAAGAATGATCAAAGACAGATTACATGTCATAATAAGTTAGCCGGTCTAAGATATGATTCAATGAGTTCATGCTTATTTTTTCCTACTTCACTAATCCTTAAAAGCTAACATCTGAAATCCAAATCTATTCCACATAATATTTGGCCCAAATTGAACCAACTACTGATATCAACAAACACAGGAATAAAACTCCAAATTCCAGTCATTGATTCACACAAAACAAAGAAAATAACTAAAAGCAATGAAAACAACGCAACAAAGAAATGTAATTAAATGAAAGCTACGAAGCACCGACACAATCACAATTCACGAACACTGGACATAGCACAGACCCGGCTACACCATTAGTAACTTAAAAACAATGACATAATTGAACATAATCGCATGTGTCAGTGTCGTGTCAAACACACATTCGATCAGAAGTGTCAGTACTACATAGATTGAAAGTAAACATCTCAACTACAAAAACAATCTTACAATGAATACACAAACAAAATTTCAGAAGATTTGAAGAAACTCACCTAAAGTGATAGTGGCCAAGACCATGTTTAACACCCCACTTAAACTCACCAACAAATCTACTACCATCATCACAAGTATGAATACCACTCCCATGACTCTGTCCATTCAACCATTCACCAGCATAAACATCTCCAGTATAAAACCTATAAACACCAAACCCATTTCTCAATCCATCTCTATACATACCCTTATACCTACTCCCTTTACTCCAACTCTCAACACCAAAACCTTCATATTTTCCATCAACCCAATCGCCTTCATATCTTCCACTCATATTATAGTAATAAACCCCACCCCCACAACACTTCTCATTCTTCATTTCACCTTCATACACATCACCATTTGCATAAACCCTAACTCTAATTTCCACAATATTGGATAAATTTTTCGAATTTTTGGAAATTTTATTCTCTCTCCGCCGTCGATTCCACTGTTTCACGGTGAGGATTATGGGAAGTGACGACGGTGGTGATTTGAATTTGAGGGAGAGAGAGAAGAAAAGTGCGGCGGAGAAAGCGAAAGCAGATAGGAAATTAAAGAAGAAAGAGTGAGTAGGTGGGGATAGTAAGAAGAAGAAAAAAGGGAGGGAAAGGAGGAGGATTAAACGGAAACGGTGGCGGAGTGCGGCGGAGGAGACGGCGGAGAGAGAATGAAAATGAAAAGATGATCTTTTACTAGAAAATTGTAGGAAATTGAAATTGAAATTGAAATTGAAATTGGGGAATAGGGTTAGTGATTTGGAGGGTTTGATTTTGAAATTAGGGTTGTTGATTTTAGGATGAATTGGTGAAGAAATTGAATTGTGTTGTTGTTTGTGGTGAATTGAATTGAAAAGTTTATGAGGATGAAAAAGATTAGGGTTGAAATCGGAAGAGATACAAGAGCTTTCTTTTCCGATCTGAATTTCTGATTTTTTCTGATGCATTACATTCAATTAAAATTAAGCTCAAAATAACTAACTAACTTTCTTCTTCTTCACTTTCTCTTTTTGTTTGGTTTCTATAGTTATAGTTTGATTTGAAATGGATTATGATTATTATGATGATGATTTTTGTGTTTTGAAATGCGGCGCGTGGGAGTCGTTTTAATTAAGGTACTTCCACTCTAGAATTTTAAAAATATTATTACTAACCCAACTTAAATAAAACTAACTTGTCAAATAAATCAATTTTGTTTTGGTAGATAGACGAAAAGATAAAGCCATTATAAACTCACATATAAGTTGAAGTATTAGGGTTCGAACCCCAATCATGACATCCGATCTAACAATTTCGGTATTTTGTCAGTTGAGCTAGGACTTCTGGATCAAATAAATCAATTTTATATCATGCTTAAATATGTTTTTTTTTTTATGGTTTAATCATTAAATAACATCTTTTTATTATTCATCAATTGGTGGAAAGAAACTTCTACACAATTTAAAGTTATGAACTTAATTTATGAGTATAATAATATATTAACTAAATTTCCCCCCTCCTTTTGTATTTCCCCCCCTTTTTTTAATAAAATTT
>Ga0315914_1007033_pt1 | contig 15729 bp, 11 predicted proteins | sample MpolenodulesMG_FD_203920 | JGI IMG/M metagenome (GOLD analysis project Ga0315914, IMG submission 203920) | Medicago polymorpha root nodule microbial communities from Los Angeles, California, United States - elongated nodules | ecosystem: Host-associated > Plants > Roots > Nodule | place: USA... | reverse complement strand
TCTAGTTTTTGGTATAGTCATCCTTGGTTAGATAATGAGCCTCTTTGTAACCATGTGCCTTATGTTCATTACCACGAAATGCACCAAAGTATCAAGGTTCTTGTGGAGGACAATGATTGGCATCTTTCTCAACTTTACTCCTATCTGTCTGACAATATTATTATTAGGATCACATTGCATCATCCTTTCAGTTTGTGATAGTTACCTTTGGTTGATGGGTATCCAAACTTCTTTGTTAGGCGAAGCTATATGGAATTGGATTTGGTGCCTCCAAGTTCCTTCTAATATCCAACTTTTCTTATGCAAATGTGCCATGACTCAATTATGTTTAGATCTGTCTTAATGTCACGAAACCTTTTATCGTCTAATTGATGCCCTATTTGTAACACTGAGAGCAAGGATATGTGATAAATGCCATAAATTAAAGTAGTATTTCAATTGTATATTTAAGGCACTTTTGTTACTTGTTTCACAAGTTATTTAGGGAAAAGCCGAGAGAAAAGTGAATAATTGCCCTATTACGCTTTATACATCTTACTTTATCCATTTGTGCAGGAATTGAATGTCAATACATGAAGCAAAGAAGAAACACAAAGAAAAAGTGCAAAGGTTAACTCGCCATGGCGAGTCAAAGACGAGTAGAGGCAGAGAGCACCAGAGATCACTCGCCCCCAACTCGCAACGACGAGTGGAAGGCGAGAAAGCTCGCAATGGCGAGTGAAACGCGAGTGGATGGCGAGGAGGTCCAGAGAGCAAAGTTCAGAGTTTGCCATGGCGAACAATAAATTCGTGAGGTGAGCTAAGGTGGCCAAAACTCCTCAGAGCTGACGTAGAAGAAACCCACTGGTGAAGAAACATCAACTCACTATGGCGAATGCAATTACTCGCGAGGCGAGTTCAGTCAGAACAAGAATAGTATAAAAGCCCATTTGTTCATTTCAGTTAGATATTATCATACTTTTAGAGAGAGAATAGGGCGAAATATTACTGTTTTTATAGAGCAATAGTGATTGAGTGTGGATTCATCAAGATTCCTTGAGAAATCAAGTTCTTGGCATGGATTCTCAACTTTCCTTCCACTTTTGTAATGTTCTCATGACAATGATGAACTAAATCTCCTTAATTGGGATTAGAGGTACTTGATTAAGTTGATAATATAATCTTTGATCTTTCAAATATATATGATTCTAGCACTTTACATGATATTGATGATATTCTTGTCTTTCATTCCTTATCTTTGATTTAAAATGCTATTGAGAAATACTTTTGAATCTAGGTTTAGAATATTTATCTATCAAAACAATAATTCTAGACATAGGATTGATGTTTTGATAATCACACAAAGTATCGGAACTTAAAGCTTTTGGATCGTTTAATAGATTGAGAAATCGTCGATTAAACGATACAATCGAATATTGGATTGTTTAATAGTTTGATAAATCAACGATTAACAATACAACTGAACTCACAAGATCATTTGGACACGAATGATGTTGTCGAGCGATACGTGATAATATCGGTAAAACGCTAGAATCCGTATATGTGATTATTAGGTCATGTTTGACGCTTAATCAATGAACTCTAATTCCAACACTTTTACGCCTGTTTACCCTGGATTTTGGTAAACTACTAAACTGCTTTGAGACAAGGGCGAGCGAGATCAGCCAACAAATCTCAAGACCGTTTGTGTTTGATTGTTCAACTTCGAATGGTGACTATTCGAGCGAACTATGAATATAACCGTCGAAATCCAGAAACAGGGTGAGACCCGTCGAGATTATCTTCAATGGATTGATACAAAAGCTTTAAAAAAGATTAAAGAAAAAGGAAAAAACAGGAGTCTAAAAAATAGACTAAACTAGAATTGCATTAAATTAATGAATGTAAAAAGGTTGGTACACAGATTCATACGTTATGGCTTCATCTGCTGCCCTTCTATCTGCATCTTTGAGGAAGACTTGAATGCTTTCTAGTTCATCTTTGATATCTAAAAAATCTTTGTTTACACCTCTCAGAAGATTTGTTTCTAACCTAAGGAGTTGAAACACTTCCTCCAAGGCCAATGATACCGCAGTTTCTGCCATTTCACTCACATTTGTGCTAGTGTTCTTGTTTTTCTTTCAATGGTCTTTTTCCTCTCTATATCCTAATGTTAATGGTGTCCAGGAAAATCAAGCTCCTAAAGTCAAGGGATAGGATTGTTATTATAATTTGTATTCATCCTAGGATAGTACTAATGTGATTATGAAACATGATTAATTTATTAAGTTGGTGATGCTGGCAGGCCTTGATTTTTGTGGGAAAATATTTAATACTCCGTAATTCCTAACTACATGTGATCATGTGAGTATTGCTTTATTTAATGCTTTGTTTATGTTAGTCTTCAATTTAGCTCCTGAAGTACCTTTCTCATCAAATTAGTCCCTAAACTATATAAAAATAAGATTTGACTACTCTAAAATAAATAAAAAAAAATTAATAAATAAAGTGAGTGATATCATTAGTGGGTTATAGTATCAACTTTTAATTTTCCCACTTTACTAACTATTCACGTTAAGGGAATCCAATCCTTATAAATAATTACAATCTCTAAAGTATATGGGATCTGTCATCTAGTTTCAAATATTGGCGATTTATTCAAATTACGTTGCATGTGATTTGTCATCCACAACAACACAAATTAAAGTATGTCGTGAAACCTTACTCTCGGAGACAGGAGCGGAGCTAGGAATTTAAAGTTCGGGGACCGAGTAAAAGGAACTTTTTTTGAGCGAACAAGAAACATAATTTGATTAAGGTAATAACTTTTTAAATATAAAAGGTATATAATTTAAAGTATTGACTAGACTTTACTTACCTCTTGGTCGAACTCCGTATCACTATGACCCCTTTACCATGAGAACCGTAGGGTTATAACACACACAAAGAAAACGACATTTGACTAAATAGAAAAACTTGAGTACTGTTAACAATCCAATGAAAATGTGAATATGATTCATTAAGCTTCAAAGTGATTACAAGAGAGTATTTATACTAGAAGCTATTGTACTATCTTAGAATAATAGTAAAATCCTCATTCTAAAGTACAATGAGAAACTAATAACTTGTAGTACAAGCTACCTTTCTATCATGCTTATTATTCTCTAAACTATCATTATGTAATATCCCCTCACAAGATGGAGGTTAGTAGATATCTAACAAACCCAACTTGGATAGCAAGAGATTAAAAGGTTGTGGGAACAAAGATTTTGTAAAAAAAATTGCTAACTGATCATGAGTACGTAACTGGCAAAAGCTTGAAGAGGCCAGCTTGAAGCTTTTCCCTTACAATGTGGCAGTCTATTTCAAGGTGCTTGGCTCTTTCATGAAGCACTGGGTTGGCTGCAATGTGCATAGCACTTTGATTGTCACAATACAAAACTAGTAGTTGAACACAAGTAACATGAAGATCCCTCAGAAGGTAAAACAACCATTGAAGCTCACAAGTGGCTGATTCCATAGCCCTGTAGTCAGCTTCAGAGGAAGACCTGGACACAGTAGGTTGTTTCTTTGTTCTCCATGAAATGAGAGATTGCCCCAGAAAGAAACAATGACTTGGAATTGAGCGCCTAGTGTCCTTACAACCTACCCAGTCAGCATTTGTGTAACCTTGAAGATGTAAACCTGAGCCTTTAAGGTACTTGAGAACTCTTATAGCAGCATTGTAATGAGTTTGTGTAGGTTTGCTTAAAAACTGACTGAGTTGTTGTGTAATAAAGGTAATGTCCGGTCTTGTAGTATTTAGATAAATCAATCTACCTATCAACCTCCTATAGGCAGAAACATCAGTGAAAGCGGCTGAACTATCACTATGTAACTTGAAGGAGGGATCAAAAGGAGTAGAAACAGGTTTGGAACTAAGAAGACCTGAATCATGTAGTAAATCCAGACAATACTTTCTCTTACATAGAGAGATACCACTTTGAGAATGAGCAACCTCAAGGCCTAAGAAGTACTTAAGGGTGCCAAGGTCTTTGATTTTGAAGTCTTGATATAATGCATTTTTTATGAAGGTTATCTCAGAAATGGAATCACCAGCAAGAATGATGTCATCAACGTAGACCAAAAGCACAGTAAAGTTATCAAATGTTTTCTTAGTGAACAAGGAAGCATCTGAAGTAGCTTGTTGATATCCATTGGTAATGAGCAGGCGAGTGAGCTTCTCGTACCATTTCCTACTAGTCCGCTTAAGACCATAGAGAGATTTGGATAACTTGCAAACCTGGTTTGGTTTTGAAGTAGAAACTCCCGCGGGAATGATCATGTAAACATATCCATGGAGATCTCCATGAAGAAAAGCATTGTTTACATCTAATTGATGTAAAAACCAGTGATTTATGGATGCAAGAGCTATAACCAATCTGACTGTAGTGACTTTAGCAACTGGTGAAAAAGTATCAAAATAATCCAAGCCTTCAATTTGATTGTACCCCTTTGCAACCAAACTAGCTTTGTACCTTTCAATTGAACCATCAACACTGTGCTTGACTTTATAAACCCATTTTCACCCTATAGGTTTGATTGATGGAGGGAGATCCACTATTTTCCAAGTTCCAGTCTGATCAAGAGCATTAAGTTCATTTTGCATTGCTTGTTTCCAGCAATTATGTTTGATAGCCTTAACATAAGATTTTGGTCCAGTATAGGATACAAGAGACATAGCAAAAATGGAATGTGAGTTAGATAAATGTGTATGAGAAATAAAATTAGAAATAGGGTATTGAACATGACTGTTATTAACATGTGAAGTTGCAGGAACATTACAAATGTTTTTGCAAGTAAGCGGGGATGATTTTATTTCTATTGGAAACTCTAATAGGTGGTGGAGGTGGTGAAGGGTCAATAGGAGGTGGAGATGGTGTAGGTGATGAAGGTGGTGGAGATGGTGGAGGAGTGATGATGGGTGTAGTGTCCGTAATGGATGAAGGTGACAAATAAGTATCTAAATCATAAAGAAAACAGATGGATGATGAGTGGAAGATGATGAAAAATACTTCCAGTTTGAAGTGGATGAGGTGGAAGATGGGGGATATGGTAATATCAACTCATGGAAAGTGACATTTCTAGAAACAAATATTTCTCTAGAATCAAGATAAAAAAGGACAGAACCTTTGAAACCTGACTTGTAACCCAAGAAAATGCATTTTCTGGCTTTAGATTGTAATTTTGTTCTATGAGCCAAATGAGTGGAAGCATAATACAAACAACCAAAGACCTTAAAAAGAGTAATCAGGTAAAGAATCATATAAAACCTGATAAGGAGATTTGTGTTTAAGAAGAGGAGTGGAAACTCTATTATTGAGAAAAACTGAATGTAAAACAGCATAAGACCAAAAAATTTGAGGAAGTTTAGATTGGAAAAGTAAAGCTCTAGCAACATTGAGGATATGTTGATGCTTTCATTCCACTCTACCATTTTGTTCAGGGGTCTCAACACAAGATCTTTGATGAATGATGCCTTTTGAAGCATAAAATTCAGGTAATAAAAACTCAGGGCCATTATCAGATCTTATGAATTTAGGAGTGATGTGATGGTGATTTTCAAACAAATGTATGAAATTTTTGACATGAGAAGAGACTTCAGATTTGGTTTTGAGCAAAATGACCCATAAAAACCTACTGAAATCATCAACAATTGTGAGGAAGTATTTATGACCATGAATGGAGGTTTTTGCTATAGGCCCCCAAATATCAAAATGCAGTAATTCAAACTTTGAATTAGCAATGGAATGACTAGAAGTATAAGGCAATTTTCTTTGTCTAGCAAAATAACAAACATCACAAGTAGCTTTATTATCAACAGAAATCGAAGAGTACAACTGATGCATCTTAGACAATCTTTGATTAGACAAATGTCTTAATCTAAAGTGCCATATTGTATTTGAAGGAATGAAAGAAATAGCTACATTTGAACAAACAGAATTACATGAATTTAAAGAAACATTGGAATGAAAACTTGAACTATGACTTGTTGAAGAAGAAACTGAAGACTGTTGAGAAAATGAAGCAGTGTTTAATCTATAGAGACCATCACAAAGACTACCCATACCAATCATCTTCTAGGATTTCATATCCAGTATGACACGTTTATCAAGTAAAAAATTAACTTGATAAGATAGAACACTAATAAGTTTAGAAACTGAAATGAGATTAACTCTAAAGTGAGGTGAGTAAAGAACATTTGTGATGTGGAAGGAAGGTGAAAAAACTGCAGTACCAGCATAATGAACAATGACAAAAGTTCCATTGGGTAAAATAACATTCATGTGTTTGATTTTATGAAATGAATGAAGTAAATTCAGAGATGAACAAATGTGTTCATTAGCTCCTAAATCAATAAGCAATTGGTTTATTTGAGCATTCAGAGAATAAGAGATGACAGTATTTATACCTGATGCAGAAGGAGAAGCATTGGAAGAAACAATGTGATTAGTGCTAGCAGGATTAAGGTTGGTGGATGCTGAAGGTACCAAAGATGATTGCTGAAGAAAGGACACCAAATGAACATATTGCTCTTGAGTCAAACCAGTTTGAGAAATAGAAGAATTCCCTTCACCAAGACACTGAGAATCAACGGATCCTTCAGAAGGCACATCATTAGAAGCAGCATGAGATTTGTTGGCATTAGGATATCCATACTTTTGGTAACAGAAATCCATAGTATGATTGTTCCAATGACAAAAGGTACAATATCTAGAAGTATTTTTGGAATGAGTAGATCTTGAAGGTGATTTACCATGACCATAAGGTTTTCTTGCATCTGAAGCATTCACAAGTATGCTTGAATCTTCCATAGGAACAGATGAAGGTGCAGTGTTATTACTTTCCTCTTGAACAACCATTGAATAAACCTTATTAATGGAAGGAAGTGTATCTATAAGCAACACTTGAGTTTTAAAAACTGGGAAAGTATCATTCAAACCAGTGAGAAATTGTATCACTTGATCCTCCATGCGGAAATTTCTAGTAGCACACATAGATTCACAGCGACATGGATAAGGATAAGTGCACATGGGCATAGGGCGATGTGAATTGAGCTCCTCCCAAAGAGATTTCATCTCTATGAAATAATCAAGTACATTCTTTGAACCTTGTTTGAGATTGTTGATAGCAGTGCGAAGGGAAGCAACATGAACTCTATCAACCTTGGAGAAACGTTCTTGAAGCTCAATCCAGACATCAATGGCGTATTCATGAAAAACGATAGTTTGCGAAATTTGTGGAGAAACAAAGTTCAAAATCCAAGAATGTATGAGGTGATTGCAACGCTCCCATGCATTACGATTCAAATCACTAGAAGGAGGAATTGGAACCGGTAAGAAGAGGCGTAACAACAACAGAATTCGGTCCTTCACTCGGGTGAAAATAGAACACCGAATCAGTATTAGCTTGTTGAAAAATAATTGGAGCTTGACGAGGAGGCATGGTGCAGAAAACACACAAAAAACTAGAAAAACGAAGAACAGAGGATGTGAAGAAGATGAAGATGGAAAAATCACAGAAAAGTGATTTTCAAAAAAAGGAAATCTCAATGTACAATTGAGATGAAGAGAAGAAGAAATGAAGAAGAAACGTGAAGGATTCGAAGAAAATCAAGGAGAAAAAATCAAGGTGCAAAAAGCTTGGGGAAGAAGCAACAATGGTGGAAGCAAGGTTTTGGATCGTAACAAACTCTCTCAAGAAGAGAGAGAAAAACTGATACCATATTAAGAATCCAATCAAAATGTGAATGTGATTCATTAAGCTTCAAATTGATTACAAGTGAGTATTTATACTATAAGCTATTGTACTATCATAGAAGAATAATACAATCCTCATTCTAAAGTACAATGAGAAACTAATAACTTGTAGTACAAGCTACCTTTCTATCATGCTTATTATTCTCTAAACTATCACTATGTAATAAGTACGAGTGTTAGAGACATATAATCTCAAAAGATAATATAATACATTAAGGACTAAATTATATTTTTATACCCTATTTTCATTTTTGATTTTAATTTACTCTTTATTTTTTGGTTTTAAAAGAGCCTTATATTTTGCAAACCTATTTCAATATGGTTCATTCTATTTAAAATGTCTTGTGGATATGACCATATCGATATATTTTACAAAATATGAGATAATTTAAAATAATATGAAGTATACAACTAATGATATTAGTTGTCAATTAATCTAGTAACATGATAAACATGGAATATATATTTTATGAAACATTTTAATATAGTTTTGTTGTGTGTGTGTGAACCAAGGCTTCTGGAGGCCACCCCTGTCCCTCCGCCATTGCTCGGAGATATATACTCACTGAAATTGAAAATTCACGCAATTGTTGAAATTATGTAAGTATCTCAGATTTGCTTATCTACAAGTATGTTTTGGATTGTATAATATAGATAGTTTATTTTTGTTTGGATTATATAATCGAACCGCGTTTTTTTTGTTTAAAAAAAAAAAAGATGAATTGTTAGAGGCGGGGTTTGAAATGAAGAAACATACATTTCGGATTTTATAATCCAAATACGCTTCAGATTATAAAATTTGAACCGGGCAAAATTATCAAAACATAGGGTGTGCGAGAAGTCCGAAGGGTGTGAAAAGAAAATAACTCATGTTTGTGAGATAAAAAAAGCACAAGGACTATATTTTGAATTCTTCTCTTCTCCCAACAAAATTCACCCGCGCCCAACTAAACTTCCAAAAATACACCTGCATGAGTTAACTCATGTAAGTGTAAAAATAACGTGACTTAGTTTTTACACAAACGTGACTTAAGTCACGCTGCGTGAGTTAACTCACGCTAGTTTTCATATGATATGGGTATGGTAATAACTAATAAATATTCCAAGCTAAGAGAACATTGGACTCTGTCTCTCTGAAATTGAGAACTGCAGCAATCTAATGAATCTGCTTGAAAAATGATAACATAAATTCTGTTAAAAGAAAAAATAAATGACAACATATTTCCCTTTTATTATTATGCACAAGTTTGTACAGAATCTTTGGTTATCATTATCACATATAAGGCTTTTAGAATGAAATTATTATTAACAATACTATGTGATTTGTGTTTCCTTGTGAATTTAAAGGATGCATATGGATCTCGTGTTTGGTTTCTTCAAGAATGCATGTCACATGCTTTGGGCCAATGGTGAGATTAATGTCAATCACAAAACTACACCTCCTTTCAATGATTGGAACATTGAGAAAATCGCCAAGCAAAGCTTTCTGACAATGATCGACTGCATTGATTTCAAACCATGCCCATGTTCTCTTAGCTTGGAATATTTATTACCATACCCATATTATATGAAAACTAGCATGAGTTAACTCACGCGGCGTGACTTAAGTCAAGAAATGTGTAAAAACTAAGTCATGTTTTTTTTACACTTACGTGAGTTAACTCACGCAAGAGTATTTTGGGCAGTACAGTTGGGCGCGAGTGAATTTTGTTGGGAGAAGAGCAGAATTCCTATATTTTTGCCATAAAGTGCGATCCATTCATGCATAGTTTTACAACTAGTCTTATACAATCCCATCTCTAAAAAGAATATAAAAACTAATATAAAGATACTACGCTTGACAAGGTAATATACCTACCTACCCTTGACAAGGTAATTTGGAAACTAACATCCAATAGTTATATTATAAAAAAAACAGAAAATTGTTTTCTAGGATGTGGTCCCGGATATCGAATCTTAATCTATAGACAGATGCATGATGGTTAAAAATGTATTTCTTATTGGTTAAGCCTGTTGAATTTCATCATAAAAAAAGCATTCAATAAAATAACCATTCATACTTGTTTACTGTCATATTACAGAACAATTAACCTTTTTCCATTCAAAAGCATGGTCTGCATATACTACCTAGTTCATAAAACTAATCACTTTTCATATCATCACATTTGTACATACTAGGATTAATAGATTATGTACAAATGATCCAAGCATCATAATTGCAAGTTCCTAGCAATATGAGATGAGAGTGAAATGGCAGAAACTGCAGTATGTTTGCCCTGGGGGAAGTGTTCCAGTTCCTAAAAGAAGAAACAAAGCTTCTGAGAGGAGTACACAGAGATCTTTCATGCATCAAAGATGAACTAGAAAACATTCAAGTCTTCCTCGGAGATGCAGATAGAAGGGCAGCAGATGAAGCAGACGCCAATGATGGAATAAGAACTTGGGTGAAGCAGCTGAGAGAAGCATCATTTTGCATTGAAGATATCATTGATGAATACCTTCGGCTAATGCATAGGGCCAATCCTCTTGGATGCGGATCTTTAGTCGGTAATATTGCAAGGCTAATCAAAACTTTGATTACCCGTCATCAAATAGCATCTGAAATTCAGGACATTAAGTTGTCAATTCGTGGAATCAAGGAAAGAAGTGAGAGGTATAACTTTCAAATTTCACACGAACAAGGATCATCAAGCAGCAACAGCAGAGGAGAGATAGAAAATGGAAAATGGTGTGGTCCTCGGCTGTCTTCTCTTTTTATCGAAGAAACAGAAGTTGTTGGAATTGAAGGCCCAAAAGAAGAAGTTGTAGGAATGGGGGGCCTAGGAAAAACCACTCTTGCCAAGCTAGTTTTTGAAAGCAAAAAGGTATCAGCACACTTTGATTGTCGTGCTTGCGTAACAGTTTCTCAATCATACACTGTGAGAGGTTTGTTGATTAACATGATGGAGCAATTTTGTCAGGGTACTAAAGACTCTCTAATGCAGATGTTACACAAAATGGATGACCAGTCACTGATTATAGAAGTGAGGCAATACCTGCAACATAAGAGGTATTTGATATTCTTTGATGATGTATGGCAAGAAGATTTTTCCGACCAGGTTGAATTTGCATTTCCTAATAACAATAAAGATAGTAGGATTATCATTACCACTAGAATGATGTATGTCGCAGATTTTTTCAAGAAATCCTTTCCAGTCCATGTGCACAACTTGCAACTTTTGCCTCCAAACAAAGCATGGGAACTTTTCTGCAAGAAAGTATTTAAATACGAGCTTGGTGGACATTGTCCATCAGAGCTTGAGGCTGTGTCAAAAGATATTGTTAAAAAGTGCAGGCAGCTACCTCTAGCAATTGTAGCCATTGGTGGTTTACTTTCAACAAAATCTAAAACAATGATTGAATGGAAAATGGTGAGTGAAAATCTGAGTCTGGAATTAGGACGTAATGCCCATTTAACGTGTCTAGTAAAGATTCTTTCACTTAGTTATGATGGACTTCCTTACTACTTGAAACCATGCATTTTGTATTTTGGTTTATACCCAGAGGACTATGCAATTAATCATAGGAGATTAACTCGACAATGGATAGCTGAAGGGTTTGTAAAATTGGAAGAGAGAAGAACTCCAGAGCAAGTTGCAGAAGAGTACTTGTCTGAATTGATTCAGAGAAGTTTGGTTCAGGTCTCAAATGTTGGCTTTGAAGGAAAAGTTCAAACATGTTATGTCCATGATTTAATGCGTGAAGTGATCATTAGAAAAATGAAGGATTTAAGTTTCTGTCATTTTGTGCAGAAAGATAGTGAATCAGTTGCAGTTGGAAAAACTAGACGCCTATCTATAGACACTAATCCCAACAATGTGTTCAGGAGCACTAACAATTCACAATTTCGGGCTATTTTTGTATTTGAACAAGGTGGATCATTGGAGCATTTCATGGGTATAGTTTGTTCACGGTCAAAGATTTTGAAGGTGCTTGACATTCAAGGTACATCGTTGAATCATATCCCTACAAATTTGGGGAATCTTTTTCACTTGCGGTACATCAACCTAAGGAATACAAAAGTAAAGGCTCTTCATAAAGCTGTTGGTGAGCTACATAACTTAGAGACATTGGATTTAAGAGAAACACTTGTGCATGAGATACCAAGTGAAATAAACAAGCTGACAAAGTTACGGCATCTTCTTGCTTTCCAACGTAACTATGAAAAAAAATATTCTGCTTTGGGCTCTACAACTGGTGTGCTGATGGAAAAAAGAATTAAAAACTTGACATCCCTTCAAAACCTATATTATGTGGAGGTAGATCATGGAGGAGTAGATCTCATTGAAGAGATGAAAATGCTAAGGGAATTAAGGAAGTTAGGTTTAAAGCATGTAAGAAGGGAACATGGGAATGCCATAAGTGCTGTGGTAGAAGAGCTGCAACACCTTGAATCACTTAACATCACTGCAATAGAAGAGGATGAAATTATTGACTTAAACTTTGTGTCAACCCCACCAAAACTTAAACGGCTTCACTTGAAAGCTAGATTAGAGAAGTTGCCTGATTGGATTCCAAAATTTGAGTGTCTTGTTCAGATTTGTCTGGCTTTATCCAAGCTGAAAGATGATCCATTGCAGTCACTGAAAAACTTGCCAAATCTTCTGAAGCTCAATTTGTTTGAGAATGCCTATGATGGTGAAATTTTGCATTTTCAAAATGGAGGATTTCAAATATTGAAAGAACTAATTCTAAGTCACTTGAATAGAGCAAATTCTATCCTTATAGAGAAAGGAGCTTTGCTTTCTCTTGAAAATCTTAAATTGGAAAGGATCCCCCAACTAAAGGAGGTACCCTCTGGCATCAAACACTTAGATAAACTCAAATCCATTGACTTAGTTGATATGCCAGATGAATTTGTTAAGAGCATTGAACCAGACGAAGGACACGACCACTGGATCGTCAAACATGTTCCTATTCTGTTCATTCGCCATTGGTTTGGCCCAAAATACTATGATTATGAGATTCGCACTATCAACTCATCCTCCAATGAGTCATGATCAATTGAGACTGCTAAGGTGTCTAGCAAACTTCAAAACATGAAGGTACCTTTCCTCTGATTGTGCAATGCTTCTTTTATCTATCATTAAAATTCATGACTTTTTCATTATTCTTTCTCTTCTATATCTTTTTATACACCTATTCCAGTCTATCTTTTTCTCATGTTACATGATTACATCACTCATTACATATCTCATTTTCTTGTCTTCCTATCTCTTTTTATTGATAGAAAGGAACATGGAATATAAAAAAATGACTGGGAAAGACGTGTGTGAAGATTTTTTTTTTTAAAATCTTCTTAACATGTAACGCTTCAATCTTCTGTAAATATGAAGAATAAAATTAATTGGGAAATTTATTAGGGAAAAAATTCTCACTATAAAAAGGGTGTGTATGACTTGTGACAGTTGGATAGAAGAGAAACGAAACGAAAGAAAAAATAAAGGACATGAAGAGATGACACAATAGGTCAGACAATGAAGTGGAAAAAGAAAAAGAAGTAGAAATGGCTTATTTTTTCTTTTTAAAATTAGTAAAATATGAACTAGATCATCTACAACTGTCTCCAATCTAACCAACTCTTGGCGGTTGGATCGAACTTCAACCCAAATCCAACAGCCAACATTTGGTTGGATGGACTGGAGGGCTGCATAGGGTCCTGATTGACAAAATGAATCCAAATTCTTTGCACTTATATAGCCAAATCATCCAAATCCCAGGTTTTAATTACCATGATTCGGCTAGACAGGCAGAGGATTTGGGTTCTCATCCACCAAAACTTAAACTTCTATTACATATGTAAAAGATATAGGTTAGGTCTTCATGAAATAAGAACATGTTAATGTTGAAAAAATATCAAAAACAATGGCAAAAGAAAACAAATACATGTCGCTCACAATATCAAGTTCGGTTGTTGATAGAGAAAAACATATTGTTCAGATGTTTCAACCTAAACTACACAATGCGCACTTAGTAAATGATATAATTGGAGGATACCAATGATATAATTTCAATAATATCTTAATTTTTGCAATAATTTTTTATCTCAAGTGTACCCAAATAACTCATGAAACGTTTCAAGAATAAAGGTGGTTCTAATTTTTTATATATTTTTCCTTTGATGTGTTACCATATAAAGCATCCTTGCTCTAGAATTCAATTTTACAGTGATGCTTCATTGAGCTTGTTTAGTTAACTTGACAACTGTATGTGATACCTGACTCCTTGCCAATGTGGACAGAAATTCAGACTCTATTTACAGCTCAAAGATGATGTACCTGGTTCCTCATTCTATCTATGATGCTTGAATACAAAATGTTTCCTTCTCATCCTGCAATTGTCATGGAAAATGTGGATTTAGTTCAGCGAGTAACATTGGCTTTTCTTTTTTAATTTTAATTTTTGGGGTGTTGTAAATTATACGATATTATGATTTGGATGTAACTTATATGATATTTTCTAAAATAAGTAGTTGATTTGCTGCTCATGTGGAATACTACAAATTTCTGCAAGAAATCACTTGCTGCCATATCATCTTCAAAAGTCCATCAACTCACTTCTAAGTTGTTGGATGATTTTATCGAAAGATTGAGAAAGGATAAACGATACTAGGAGAGCAATCTATCCTCCAAGGGTTTCCCCTTCACAATAGACAATACTCTATTCACAATTACAATATTCAAAACATACTCTTTAACCTTTGTGTTCTCCTATTTGTACACGTACTTTCTAACTAATCAAAATAACAAACCAACTAACTTTTAAACAACTCATAAGTACTTTAACCACTCTAATTAGTCATTACTCTATATCCTAACATCTTGGATGAGCTACCATGGCAGAATCTAAACCGACTTCAACACCAATGGCCACTTCCTAATGCTTTCTCTCGGCTGCTACATTAAACTCAACAAACATATGACAATATAGCTTATTTCAAAGTACGGTTGGTTCCTTGCATTATCTATCATCACTCACTCGGATGTAACATTTCCTGTCAACAGATTTTTCATCATATGCAATCTCCAACATGAGTACAAATTCAAGCATTGAAGCCTATTCTATTGTATAATGTCTCAAATCAACCATGTCACATGGAATTCATCTCATTGATTCATAGAATTCTAAGCTTACAACATTTTGTGATTCTGTTTGGGTTTGGCGAAGAGAGACTCAAGGCAGAAACATCATTTACTTTGTCCCGATGCGATTTGATCATCTAGTAAAAAGCAACCAACAGTTGCAATATCTTTAACAGATGCTAAATACAAAACGATAGGTACAACCACTCCAACAGTTACTCTGAACTTACTTGCACCTACAATCTACTCAGACAACATAAGTGCAAGTGCAACTTATCTATATGCTAACCCCATTTTACATTCCATAAAGGAAACATATAGCTATTGATTATCATTCCGGAACTCAAGCAGCTCAATGATATCAACTAGCAGACCTCCCGACTAAACCAATTCCTATATCTTTTTATTAGAGATAAAGAGGAAGGAGCTTAAATACTAAGGCAAGAAAGAACTATTTGGAAAAATTATAATATATCTAGACTCCATTCAGACGTCATTTTAACATTTCTTTCCTACTTTTGCCATTTGTGGTGTTTAACTTTTTAAGATTGGTATGAACTTTTATTCAACCCTTGTAATAATAACAAAAACCACTTCATTTGAATGAATATGTTTATCGAGAGGACATGTCTGTGTCTCAGTCAACTGGTTTCATCCATCCATCATAAGGCAGCTTATTGGAAGAACTACCATGGCAGGTTCTAAGCTGGTTTCGACACCAATCACTACTAAAAAAACAAAAATTAGTGAGGGATATTTAGTGAGGGAAAACGTGAAATCCCTCTCTAATTCCGTCACTAAATTTTGCGACCAAGGAATTTGTGAGGAAT
>Ga0315914_1007032_pt1 | contig 15731 bp, 6 predicted proteins | sample MpolenodulesMG_FD_203920 | JGI IMG/M metagenome (GOLD analysis project Ga0315914, IMG submission 203920) | Medicago polymorpha root nodule microbial communities from Los Angeles, California, United States - elongated nodules | ecosystem: Host-associated > Plants > Roots > Nodule | place: USA... | reverse complement strand
ATTAATTATATATATATATATATATATATATATATATATATATATATATATATAGAAAAAAAAAAATAAAAAAATTGGGCCCTAAAATTGGGGAGGCCCAACTCAATAGAGCTGTTTGCAACTCCTCATGGACAACCCTACTTGATTCCTTTGAAATCTTTGCGGGGTGTTGGTGATAGAATTGTCACCATAATTGAATCATTTGGCCTCAAACTCCTTGTTTTGTTGCACCTCGTTATGAACCATGGATTTAAAAATGCCAACAAGTTGTTGAGAGACTTGATACATGATATCATGTATCCCTATGTCAATATGTTTTCTAATGAAATGTGTTGTCATTACTATTGGAGTCTTAGGTAGATCATGGTGCCTCAAAAACACTAGGAGGAGCCACATATATTGGCATTCCTAATGCCTGTGAAGGATAAACCATTGCTTGTCCTTAAGCAATTAGCTTAGGTAGAAAGAATTTTAAGACAAGCATTTCATCAAAGTCGAAAGAATAAATCTCCAATTGCATGTGTAAATATTAGGAAAGTTCAACAAATAATGAATCTTTATCTTAAGTTCCAAATTAGAGACTTGGACACTCACCTTTTAAGGTGATTCCTCTTAATTGTTTTAAAGATTAAATCCTATCCATAGTTTTGACTATACATTTATTTTTATATAATTTCTCTTGTGGAAACTTGCATTAATCAAGAATACTTTTTTTTTTATAGCAAAAATTTAGTTTTTGGCCAAAAGAAATTTATTTTTGATTAGCTTCCATTAGAAAAAGAAATGACCGTGTGAGGGTCACCTTAAGTTTTCTTCATTTCAACCACCTAGTTTAACAAAAATAAAACAAATCAACCAATAAAAAGTTGATACCAAAATTTACGGCTCTAATAAAAATATAAATTATAGATTCAGTCTCAGATTTAAATTCGACTAGTTTTTGAAGTATTTTTTGATACGACTATGACACCATCCTATCCTATCTTTCAAAATTGTCTTTATAATAAAAAGAGATTTGATTTTAACATTTTTTTTGACATATTTTTAGGAAAAATATATTTGTTCAACCATTTTGTAATAATTTTTGAACAACTTTTTTTCAATCTTTTCCCTAAAAAAAAAATTCTTTTCAATCTCTCTATACTGTTTTTTATCAATAAAGAAAGAAAAAAATTGTCTTAAAAATTATCATTAAGTAGTTTTACAATTGAAGATTTTTTTTTAAAGGAATTATTGAAGAATTATTAAAAGTGCAATTAATTGAAAGAGTCCTTGTCCTAACATTCTTTGTATTGACTTAGTTAGTATCATCCTTAAACTCCTCACTCAAAAACCCTCTCTCTCTCTCTCTCATACAAACAACTCAACACAAACAGAAAAACAACCCGAGTAACACTCACACTCAGCTGAATGGCCTCTCACCACCACTACAACCACCATCACAGCCACCACCAACCTCCTCCACCACCGCCACCTCTCCCAACCCATTGCTACTGCACCTCCTCCTACCCATGCCACACCCCCACACCACAACCACCCCATCTTTCTCCACAACACGACCACCTCGTACAAACCATTTCCTCCATCCTTCTTTCTCCTCAACTCAACCACCTCGTACACCACAATCTCGTACACAACAACCTCGTACACGACAACCTCGTACACCACCCCAAATCACAAACCCTTCATCAAAATCACCAATCTACACTCTCTTCTCTCCTTCACCGCATTGAATCCCTTGAATCTTCTCTCAATCAACATCAAACCCATCAATCTCAATCTCTCCGTCATTCCGCGGCACGTGTTATCCAAACCCATTTCCGTTCTTTCCTCGTTCGTAGATCAAGAACACTAAGGAACCTTAAACTACTTGCATCTATCAAATCCTCTTTCATTGCTATTAGATCTTCGTTTTCAACGCATACCCATTTCGATTTTCCAGCTCTTTCTCTCAAAGCTGTTAACTTGCTCATCAAACTTGATTCAATTCAGGTAAATTCAATCTTGGGTATTTTTCATTTATGTTTAGGGAATTTTATATTTTAATTATACCCTGAAAATAAAAATTTGATTTTGGTTTTAGGGTTTTCATACAAATTACAATGATTGTGAATGGGAACTGATTTTATTTTATTTTGAATTTTTTAGGGGATTTTCTCTTTTATTTATGCCATGAAAATGAAAATTTGAAATTTATCTTTAGGGTTGTGATACAATGATTATGGATTGCAAAAGAGATTAATTTCTATGCATTGATGGTGTAAAACTTTTTTACACGTCAATCCAATCATGTGAAATAGATATTTTTAGCTGTATTTTATGAACTAACTTTAAAAAGTGGCATCATTGAGTGATTTGATTAGGTACATGTGTAAAAATGTTTTACACTGTTGGTGTATACAAACTAAATTCATTGCAAAAGGTCAGTTAATAGATAATGAGATTGATTTGTATGCACAGAGAGTGTAAAATATGTTCACATGTGCATCCTATCAAATCATGACAAATAGATATATGTAGAGATGAATTAACCTAAAAAGCAGCATTATTGAGTGATTTAATTGAATGCATGTGTAAAGAAGTTTTACAATGTTGGTGTATATAAATTGAATCCATAGATAATTGGTTCTATTTTATTTTGTATTTTTTATTTTTTGAGGAGTTTCCTCTATTATTTGTCTTGAAGAGAAAAGTTTTGAAATTTGGCTTTAGGACTGTGATACAATGATTGTGGATGGGAAAAGGTCGATTAGTAGAGATTTGGTTCAGTTTTTGGACTCAATTGAAGAGGTTGCTGCGAAAAAGCGTCTGCATTATGTTAAAGCGGTAAAGAGTTCGAGGTCGGGTCAGAAAGTTCAGAGACCAAGAAAACCAGAAAGTGATGATGAGAAAAAGAAGCTGTTGAAGAATTTGAGGGGGAGAGTTGAGAAGATTAGCAAATTGTGTAAGGTTTATGGAGATGATGGGGAAGGTTTAGAGAATGAGGAGAGCATTCATGATCATGATGATGATTACGATGACGATGGAGTAACTGATGTTTTGATTGGCAGAAGGGATGGGAACAAAAATGGTGTCTTTGTTCAAAGGCAAGTAATTCAACCTAGAGTGAAGAAAAGTGTGAGATTTGCAGAGAATGGTAATGTTTGTGAGGTTTATAGCACAAGAACTTGTGAATCAGATGGAAGTTCCTCAAATGATGACCAAGGCGAGGTTTTGGAGAATAGAAAGTTTGCAGTTGTAGATGTTGTGGACTCTTCTCAGGGTGTTGAAGATGACGAGGAAGTGCTGGTGGAGGACAGTGCAGGATCAACGCGTAGTAGCGATGACGGAGATATAGTGAAAGAGCAGTTTCAAGCACACCAAGAGAAGATTCTGTTCTCTGCTCCATTGCCACTTAAAATGGAAAGCAGAACTGATTTGAAGAGTAAAGGCGTGAAAATTTTGACGTGAAATGTCATGACATTATATTCATGTAAGGCTTTGTTTACCCTTTGATTTGTAATGTTTGATGGTATTCTAGGAGAATTTGATTGAACTTAGATTGTTTGGTAATTGGTAGAGTTCATCTGTGTGTCTAATTGGCATTTGGTTCTATAAATGGATTTGCTATCTTCCACTTCAATTGTTGTTAATTAGTTTCAGTCTCAGAGTTTCAGCCCTTCTCAACAATCATCGAGTTAATTTAATTTGTTTTTTTAAATGTTAGTAGAATTGAATTGTCACATATAATCACAACTTTGGAATAGGCTTACTAACCTTTTAATAGGTTCTTCTCAACAAAAAAAAAGAACTTTTAATTGGATAATATTAGTTACTCAAGTCAAGTGTATAGCAAATGTGAGTTAACAGTCCTACATCGGTTTGAAAAGCGGAGATTGAACATTTTATAAGTGAGCATATGAAACTTGGCATACTGTCTATACAATTTTGTGTGCTTTTTTCTTCTCATAAGGAGTTCTGTCCTATGAAAAAGGCTCTAATTCTAATCATTTTAATCATATCCACTTAATCTGTTTCAATCTCTTTTGTGCAAAAATGTGTGTATGGTCAAGTTATAGAGAGATGACAAACAAATTGTGCACCAAGATATAAGCATTTGTGTACAAATTGTTTCAACAGAAGAGCAGGGAACAAGGGAAAACTTTGAACTCTGTACAAACTATTTTTTTTAACCAAAAAAGTCTTTATAAGCTATTCTACTAAAATAAGCTGCCAGCTTTTGAGCATATCATAGACTATTTTCACAATCTGTTCCAAACACTTGCATAAGTATTTATGTCATAAGATAGATCTATATTTTTTACAATCAATTGCAATGTCACATCCCTCCGGGCAGATTAAACACCAAAAAGTCTCGTATTATTTGAAAATCGAGACTCTCTTAACCTACCAAGGCACCTTTTAACTAAGGCCAAAATCATGATTGACTCGCACTAGACGTAAATTGACAACAAATACAAAGTACTACCAATACAAAAACAACAAAATGCATTATCAATGAAATAACAACAATAATTACGACTACCATTTAGATTATTCCTGGAGCTGGATAGTTGAATTAAATTAGAAAAAGAAAAATATTAATCTAACTACTAATATTTCTTATTTAAAAAAAATCAATTATATTATTTTTGAGAAAAATTTAGATCTTTTATTTAATTTATTTAAACTTAAAGACCTTGAAAATTAAACTGGAAAAAAAATAAATAAAACATTGAACTAATATTGCAGAGTCCTCAATAAAGAGGACCCTTTCAAAAACTAGCGTATACCGCTAATTGTGACACTAACACGGTATTCTTTAGTAAAAGGCGAAAGAATAATTCGCTATGTCATCATCACACGGCTCCGTGAGATTTTGAAGGAGATGTCCTTTCATTTTATATGTAAGCAGCTTAGTTTCACTTCTTCACTAGACGATGTGGAACTTTAGTCAGAAGACAGTTAGACACCCAAACACTTGACTCCTTCCCTTTCTTTCTACGCTCTAATCCCTTTAGCGGTTTAACAAAATGACATAATTCAATGTAATAAAATGTATCGGTGTCGGACGTATCCCACACTTGGACACACCTAATTCAATGACACAACTAATAACGATTAGAAACTCATTGAAAACTAAAATGATTAACATTCCATGTGGACTAAAATGAACAATTAACTTTTAAGATAAAACAACTCTAGAGCAGTATCACAAAAATTCAAACCAGCACACTTTTTTATTCTTTTCCCAAATGCAAAAATTCAAGCATTTTATCAAACAGCTTGTGCACAATGATGACGATGAATGTTCATACATAGTAAAAAACACTCAAAAAAGATGCCTGAAAATGGCTTATTATGATAACATTAAATGAAATAACAGAATGATGCGACATACTACCAACTACAGAAACAACATAATGCAGAAATGAAGGTATACTATGGCAAGTCATTTATTTGCAAAACTGCAAAAACAACTTTAAGCCTCATTTAAAAAAAAAGCATTGAACTGATATCGCAGAGCCCCCAATAAAGAGGACCCTTCCAAAAACTAGCGTATGCCGCTAATTGTGACGCTGACACGGTATTCTTTAGTAAAAGGCGAAAGAATAGTTCGCTATGTCATCATCACACGGCTCCGTGATTGTAAACAAAATAGGTCCTTTACTTTAATAAGAGAGCAGCTTAGTTTCGCTTATGAGTTAGCCGATGTGGGACTTTATATTCTCTGTATCTCCAACAGTACCACAGGCAACTCTTTCTTACCATGCCTTATAAGCTAGCATAAGGAAGTACCACTCACTTTCTCATCTTTACTTCCATTTTCATTTAAATTTCTTTGCCATATTGCCAATTTTTTATGTAAGGATTTGTATATACACTAGTGGCTATAAGATACTCAGCAAAGAGACTTGGAAGCAGTAGTTTAATATAGTTTTAAAAGGATAAGCAATCACTTTTACTTTCACATTTTCATCTACATTGTTGTAAATAATATATTTTTACTATTATTAACAGTAATGTTTATTATTAGTAGTAATTTTGCAACTAGATCATTAGTTTATTAGTCAGATTCATTAGGTTAGAATATCTTATACGCACACACTAGTGGTTGTACATTAATTATAACTTCAAATGTAATATTCAGTTTTCACATACTTCAAACTCACTCTCATTTCTTCATATATGTCTAATTGAACTTTGGTTTTGTAAATAGATTTGTAATGTTCCACTTTAATTGTTGTTTATTAGTGTCAGACTATCATCCCTTCTCAACAATCATTGAATTATTTCCATTTGTTTTCTGAATGTTTGTTGTAATCAATTATCACGTGAAAATCGCAACATTAAAATAAGGCTTACTAACCTTTTAATCGGTTAATATAAGTTTATGAATCCACAGGAAAATATTGAATTGTGGAGCTATGATATGAAGTCATGAATCAACATATACTTGCATTGAGGATAAACATTTCAAAGAATGAGTTCCTTGCTTCAAAAAGAAAGTATGGTAATATTGTATTATTGTTGGATTTTCATGCATTTGCATTTCATTCTTAGCATGCACTGTGCTGAGTTTGGAACTATATAAATAAAAAATAATTGCCTTTTCAAAAAATATATATAACAGGCGATCGGCTACAAAATCCTTCACTCGATAACAGTTCTACATCACTTGGTGATTTTTAACTAGTAAAATGTATGTGTTTGCAGATAAAACTAGCTGTTGAATAAAAATCAACTCATAATCTTGTATTATAGAAAGCATGAGTCTCTCTGCATTGACAATAGAGTCATCTTTGGAATATTCGCTTTAGTGTTGAGCTAATTTGAAGCTACAAGTAGTGCGGCAGAAGTTGCTATGCTAAAGAAATTACAGGTATGGAGTATCACCTCTCATCACTTTTCATTTGCACGCAATAAAACTTTGGGTTCATGAGGGTAGCTTCTTCAGATCCATCCTTGCAACACCCTTATTTTCTGTGCAGTGTTGCAACAAGATAGCTGACAAAATTACTAGAGCAGAAAGCCATTGTTTAAGCAAGATAGTATTCAAAATGTTCAACCCCACAATTCTTCTATACAAGTAGGAGTGATCCACATATCTCTCCACATTCAGCATATCAATCATTTCCCTTCAGAACCCTTTTTTTAACACCAAAAGTCCACTTTATATTGCAACCTCATTATAAAAAAACATTGAACTAACATTGCAGAGCCCTCAATAAAGAGGACCTTCCAAAAATCAAGCATATGAATGCATCATCATATTATTATGGAGATTTTGAGCATCATCATTACAATATCAAAAATCAAATAAAATAGTCGACTTAAAGATAAACCAACTAAAGTTATTCAAGTTCTAACAACATAAAATTGGTTTTGAGTTTATAATTAGGGAATGCCACTACTCTAGTATGTTTAAATATGCATACATAATGGGAAGTTATTGCTTTCCCAAATAAAGCTGCGGCTTCGAGAATGTCACTTTGCAGCTGTTCCGTAATAGATGAATGCGAAGTAAGGAAACACACATCTCTCATTGTCCTATCTTCAACACAACATAACCTGCAACGATTCCAATCATGAAGGAGTGAAATTATATCAAAATCATGGAGTGAATAAATACAACAAGGTACTAGAAAATTGAAAAGACATGATGCAGAAACAATTTAACATGTACCTTTTCATAGTGTTCATGCTATCTATAGCAACAGTATATTAGGTATCTCTTTATATTCATACCATATACACCCCATTTTTCATATGAGTACCACATTGACAGGGAGTCTCACATATTATAAATTATTCTTATTTAATTGTCAAGCAAGACATCAAACAACTATTCATATGCAATCTTTATTACTCTAATCTAAAGATTAAATAGTAATATACAATTTTTTTTTCCAAATGTATAAGCTAGGATCGGATTTTGAATCAAATGATTAAAGACTTTAAATATCTACGATTTGTGCCACACGTTGAGACAAAAAATATATTTCCGCAGCTTTAAACAAAATAAGATCAAATTTAACTCGTAAGGTTTGTCATTTTTCTGGTCCACATACATACACACCGTATGTGACTCTTCTTCATGCTAGAACTTGACGAAGACTTCACAAAGTCTTTGAATAAATAATGCCACAATAAATTAAAAAATGGCGTCGCTATACAATAATGGAAAAACTACAAACTAACTATTTTGTTAGCTAGTTGACGACCATTGACTTGACTACACCATCTTGCACTCAACTGATTTTACTCGTGTACACACTGAGAGACTCATATTATATGCATCTCTTATCTTCAATATATATGTAAAAGAGTACTTAGCTCTCCCTAATCTAACACTTCTGTTTTTTGTTTCCTCAAAGGTTACCTCCACCGTAGGTAATTCTATTTGAAGTGTTTCAAACATTAAATGGGAGCACCTGTAAATCAAAAGTTAATAAATTTATTTAATGGACCATATTAATTCAAATATTCACTTATAATCCAATTGGATCTGCAAACTTATAGCTGTTGATCAATTTATAGTTTGAAAAGTCCAATTTAGGTGGGTTAATTTAACTTCTTAAAAAAAAAAATATTAGTTTGAAAAGTCTCATACCATATCATGGAAAAAAACGATATTAATTTCTTTAAAATTTTGATCATAATCAAACATAGGAAGGCCTAACTTACTAGAAAATTCAAGATATATTCAAACAACAACTTTTCTGCAGTGCTAAAATCATTTAGTTTTGATATTGTATATGTTTACACTTTATATTTTGCTAAATATAAACTTTGAGGTTTTGACATGAATAGGACCGTGGTCTTGGATTCCCAATCTCAGAGAAAGGATGTTCCTGAGTATTTGGCCTCGCTGAGGCTGTGCTATCCTTGTAGGTGTGGGATCTTGTGAAAGGCAAGTCAATTTCTTCATCACTCATAAACTGCGAGAATTGTAGTCCTTTCATATGTGTTCCGTCTTTTTGGGCCTTAACAAATTGGCTACCTTCATCAGTCTCCACCAACCGCAACGCAAACTCTAAATCCCCAACCACTTGACTCATCGAGGGCCGTTGAGTCCCATCATCATGCAAACAACTCAATGCCAACTTGCAATAATGTTCCAAACACTCATCCCTGATAGAATCCCTTAGGAATGGGTCCACTATTTGTTTAATTGCCACACCTTCATCGAAACATCTTTGAAACCAACAAACTAGACTAGCTGTCTTCTTGTCTAAATCGCGAACCAAAGGTGGCCTAGCACACAACACCTCAAGAAGCACCACACCAAATGAGTACCCATCAGATTTCAGAGTAAGCCTTTGGAGCATGTAGTACTCAGGATCTAAATACCCAAGGCTCCCCTTCACCATCGTGCTAACATGGGTAGTCGATATCCCCGTGGGTCCTACCTTAGATAACCCAAAATCGGAAACCTTAGCCACCCATTTGTCATCCAACAATATATTGGTACTCTTCACGTCACGGTGTATTATTTTGTGTTTTACCTCAGCATGAAGATAATGCAGCCCTCTCGCTGCACCCAATAGAATATCAAGCCTCTGCTTCCATGGTAGGGGTTGGTTATTGGAGCCATAGAGATACTCACAAAGAGTACCGTGCTGCATGAACTCATAAATCAAAATCATCTCTGTGTCGTCGTTGCAATATCCCACGAGGGAGACCAAGTGAATGTGGCGAAGCTGGGAGAGCAACTCAATCTCGTTCATGAACTCATTGGCACCTTGTTGAGAGCCTGATTTAAGGCGTTTTATCGCAACAGGAGTGGATCCATCAATAAAACCTTTGTACACGTTGCCAAACCCTCCAACTCCGATGATGAAAACATCATCGAAGTTGTTTGTGGCTGCTCTGATCTCTGCAATTGTAAAGTAGCGGCACAAATGGAGCGGCAAGGATGGTAACTCTATGTTCTTTGTCTTTGACAAGTTATCTGCCGTGGCATTGTGAAACCTTCTCCTTAGCCAAAAAACTATGATACCCACCACAATTGCTAGCATCAGGCCTGAAACTGCAATTACAACAACAATAGTTGTGGTGATCTTAATTTCTTTTGACGATTGGGTAGGAAATGCTTGATACGGGGGAGATAGATCAATGGATTTTGATATTGGTCCTGCAAGATTTTTATTTTCATCACTTACTTTTAAAATCTCAATTCCATTAAGAGTGACATCACTGTATTTTGTGAAAATAGTTTCTGGTACTCGTTGAAGCTTGATTGAAAGATTAACTCTTTCAATTTTAGAGCTTAATCCTTCTTGAGAGTACAAAGGCACAGCATAATCCTTATGAACAGGAGCCATAAGAGCACCACTCCACCTTATCACATCCGCCTTTTCTTCAACCAAAGTGTTATCTATGAATATCTGAAAGACTCTATCACCTTTATTGTTGATATGCCAATCAAACTCACAAAAATGTAACCTTACCATATAAGTGAAAGAAGAATCAACTTCAAAATTCCAAGTTACATTGTAATCCTCTGTCGCATCCATTCCATAACTTCTTGCAGTAAAGTAAACAGCTTCTGGTGCAGTGTAATTTGGAATGGTATTGTTTAAATAGTTTAAATGAGTTTCATCATAAACACATGATACACTAAGTGGATATTGTTTCTCCAAGTAAAGAGGAAAATCATTGTCCCAATTACGAAACATACCAGTATCTTGGTTTGGTGGAACTTGATTTTCACCAACGTTGACTCTATAAACAGTTTCCAAAGCTTTGTCGTTAAGAATCTGGTATTCTGTGTTGTCTAAGCCTAGTAAATTTAAATGATAGTTCTTGTCATCGAGATCAGTGTAATAGAGAAAAGAAGGCATTGAAACAATCTCAATTCCGTTGACGAAAGCATAAGTGTCTGATTGATTTGTGAATTTGGGAATGAAAGTTATGTTTAGGTTCTCACCTGGTTCCTTTGTGATGCAATATTCTTTGGTGATTGTCTTGTTATCATTTTGAAGCCAAAGTAAAGGGTTAAAGTCTTTAAGAAGGGTTATATTGTTTCCTAATTTGACTGTGAAAAGGGCATTGGAGGTTTCAAAGTTTTGATATGATGTTGGGTAAAAATGGAGGCGAAGAAAAACGGTATTGCCTACGCCGTCAATGTCAATAACGCTACTAGGAAATGAGACTGTGAAATTGGAAAAAGAAAGTCGTGCGGAGGAAAAAGGGATTCGTTTAACCAAATCAAAGTTAGGAATAGCTTTGGTTTTGACAGATGAGAATTCATTGTGTGGTTCAATGATATAGAACAATTTGGTGTCATCAATGTCCCCAACCCAGGTTCGGTTTTCAAAGATAGTATCTATGGAATGGCCACAATTCACGGCTAAATTATTAAATGAGCAGTTAACCACTTGAGGGAACAAAAATAGATGAAGGAGACAGAAAATAATAGACAGTAAGGTTATTTTACTATTGTTGTAGGGAGTTGGACATGAAAATACTAGGGAGTTGGACATAACTAAAGAATATTTGTTGTAGTGAGTTTGCCATGAAGAAGGTGCATTTATTGAGTTCGAACGTATATTGGACGGGAAAATAATGTTCCAACTTTCAACATCAAAGTGACAATCAAATATTCGGTGTTTACCAAAATTACTATGAGTGGAATTCTTAAGCAAAAGTTTGGGTTCGAACTTTATAGATGACAAAAATGTAATCGGAATTAGAAACTCCAATAAAGATGAACAATTCTTTCTAAAAAAAAAAGGATTGTCAATTCTCGCAAAGATTAGTCATTAGCAAATGCGATAGATACTTCACACCATTAGTTTGATTTAAAAAAATATAAATACATGTGGTTGTTTTCGTGCATTATGTTTGAAATTCATTATGGATTAGATGAAAATTTGTAAATGAAAGATAGAGATAAAAATATGTGGTATAATATATGATATCTTAATTCAAATAATAAATCGTAGTTATTTTGGTCAATAATGAGCTCACGAATTGTTAAAAAAAAACTGAACTTCGATTAATGGATGAAATAATTTTCGATCACACTTTATTTACCTTAGAGACCCTACTCCGGATTACAATGCCCTTTCTTTTGAGACCCGGATGTTAACACCCAAAAAAGTAAAATTGTGGCCATCGAATAAGTAATTATTTTGTAAATGACAACTTATTAGAAGATATGGAAATTACTAAGAAACAATATCAATAAGGACTGGCCACCAAGTTAGTCACAAGTTTGAAATTGTTAAACTTTCCTTTGCAAGATAGGGAGATTTCGATATATAAACGAATGAGTGGTAGGAGTACACTTGAGTGTAGAAAAATCTACTCAAAAATATGTTGCTGGTTGGTTGGACTAATAACATTTGTTTTAGCGGAGGTTGGACTAATAACATATTCTCATGGTATCTCTACTTTTTTTTATCTTTCTTTGATTCCTTTTTATGCCTTTTCTCTATCTTTATTTAACTCCATACCGAACTCCGGATTACAACACCATTTCCTTTGAGAACCAGATGTAAACACCCAACAAAATAAAATCGTGGCCATCGAATAGGGAATTATTTTGTAAATGAAAACGTATTAGAAGATATGGAAACTACTAAGAAACAATACCAACAGGGACTGGCCATCAAGTTAGTCGCAAGTTTGAAATGGTAAAATTGTCCTTTGCACGATAGGAAGGAAGATTTCAATATATAAACGAATGAGTGGTAGGAGTACATTTGAGAATAGAAAAATCTACTCAAAATTCCCCTAAAAAACAAAATCTACTAAAAAATATGTTGCTGGTTGGTTGGACTGATAACGTGTTCTCATAGTATCTCTAGTTTTTTTTCTTTCTTTATTTGATTCCTTTTAGAGAAAGCGAAATGTTAACGAATGTCCTCAAGACATTCTTTAAGGACCATAAATAGTAAGCATTGATGAAAATGCATGTAATCAATGTCTTGGAAATCAAAATATTTAACTTTTTTTTAAAAAAATAATTGCTTCTTTTGAATTGTTTAAAGAATGTCATGGGGCACTCGTTAACAAGATCTTCAGAGAAACGATATTTGTATAACTATTTTGTGACAATCTTCTCTCTCATACTAATATTAAGTTTTTATTTTCTTGATATTTGTATAACTATTTTGTGACAATTTTCTCTCTCATACTCACATTAAGTTTTTATTTTCTCTCTCTATTACTTTAATTTATGTGTCAATACCCACTTTTCTTTATAAATTTATGCGTGTCTCAAAAAGTTGTCGACATAAAAGATTGTTCAAATAACACACCTCTACCTTTTATATGTCTTTTCTCTATAACTTCAAGATCTCCTATTATTTATTTCTATTTGAGTATGTGTAGGTTTTTTTTTTATTAGTGAGTATGTGTAGGTTTTATAAAAAAAAAAAAAAAAAATGTCAATGAAATAATGATAACTTTAATCAAAGACGTGTTTGGTCTCTGCACAGTGACATGTGTCAATGTTTAACACTAACACATGTGATTATAATGACTTATGTCAATTTCTTGAATTATTATCGGTGCTGAGGTCGTGTTTGTGCTTCAATGGTTAGGAGCGGCCATTTAGAGTGTTTGATTTTTTATAACATTTATAGCTCCCACAATTTAAGTTCTTTTATATAAAAAATGTTAAATTACACCGGATATCCTTTATATTTAAGGTTTGTAACAAATAAGTCTTTTAATTATTTTGTTCGCACATAAGTCTTTTAACTATTCAATTGTTTGCACAATTACTATTACAAAAAGTTGAGGTGACCGTTAAGTGTTGACGTGGCATGTCCACATCAACGGAAAAAATATATATATTTTAATCAAACCCAACAAACTCAACAATCTTTAACCTCTTCCTTTCATCTTCTTCATCATCTTCAACATTATCTTCATCACATAAACCCAATATCCAAAAATCAAAATCCAACAAAATCAATGTTCATCATCTTCTTCATTTCTTCATCTCATAAAGAAAAAACCCAGAAACATCGTCACATTAAAGAGGACATTTCCAAAAAAAAACAAATGTATGCCACTAATCACAATATTCTTTAGTACTCCTTCTCACTCATAATAATAGTCTCTTTAATATATTTTCTTTTTCTCAAAATAATTGTCACTTTATAATACTAATGCAGCATTTATTATTTTTTTTCCATAAATAGTCTATTAGGCCTAAAAAAATTTTTTTAGTTTTTGGTATCAAGTTTGATGTTTATATATATTTATTAGTTAGTATCCAAATTGTAGGTTTGTCTTTAGGCCACCAAAATCTTAGAAATGGCCCGGAGCGGATGTGGGGTTTTATATCTTTCAATTCTCTAGAAAATATTCTCTCTATCTCCAGCTGTATCACAGGCAACTATTTCTTACCATGACTTAAAAGTTAGCAGAAGCAAGTACCACTCACTTTCTCATATTTACTTCCATTTTCATTTAAAAATTTCTTTACCAATTTTTTATATGGATTTATACATTAGTGGCTAATAAGATACTCAACAAAGAGACTTAGAAGTAGTAGTTTTATATAGTTTTAAAACGAGAAGCAATCACTTTACTTTCACTCCTTCACCTACATTGTTCTAAATATTGTATTTTTACTATTATTAATAGTAATTTTTATTATCAGTAGTAATTTGTATTCAGTCTATTAATACATTAGTCAGGCATGTTTGATTAGAATGACCTATATAAACACATTAGTCATCGTATATTATTCACGTGCATCAAACTCACTCTCACTTCTTCATCTGTGTGTGTCTAATTGATCTTTGGTTTTGTAAATAGATTTGTAATGTTCCACTTTAATTGTTGTTTATTAGTGTTAGACTATCATCCCTTCTCAACAACCTTTGTAATATGTGGTTAGGAACTTGATGTGACTGTATAATCTTAATGGATATCCATGCACTGTGACTGTGTGTTTCATTCTTAGCATGCCTTGTTCTGAGTTTGGAACTATATAAATAAAAAAATTATCTTTTCAAAAAATATATATATCAGGCGATCGGCTACAAAGTTCTTCACTCGGTAACAGTTCTACATCACTCGGTCATTTTTTAACTAGTAAAATGTATGTATTTACAGATAAAACTAGCTGTTGAATAAAAATCAACTCATAATCTTGTATTATAGAAAGCATGAGCCTCTCTGCATTGACAATAGAGTCATCTTTGGTATCACTTGAGGTTACAATTCGCTCTTGTGTTGAGCTTATTTGAAGGTACAAGTAGTGCAGCAGTACTTGCTATTCTAAATCAAATTTATGATGCATCATGAAATTATTATGGTGAAACTGAACATTGTCATCATGATCATGGAGTGAATACAACAAGGTACTAGAAAATCTAAAAGACTTGATGCACAAACAATTTAACAACATGAACCTTTGCCTACTGTTCATGCTAGAGCAACAGTATATTAGGTATCTCTGTCCTTATAAAATTTTGCGTGCTCTATAAAAATGGATCAAATTCTAATCATTTAAAGATGTTTGCTTACATTTTACAAGGTTTAGCAGACCAGAAAATCAGCCCCACTTAATCTGTTTTCAATCACTTTTGTGCAATATGATCAGGTTATAGAGATGATAAACAAATTGTGCACCATGATAATTAGTCTGTTCTTCGTAGATACGACATTGTTGCATATGATAAGGTTATTGTTATTATTAATAGAATAGCGATATGATAATTAGTCATCTCTATAACCTGATCATATTGCACAAAAGTGATAACCTTATCATATGCAACAAT
>Ga0315914_1007029_pt1 | contig 15736 bp, 5 predicted proteins | sample MpolenodulesMG_FD_203920 | JGI IMG/M metagenome (GOLD analysis project Ga0315914, IMG submission 203920) | Medicago polymorpha root nodule microbial communities from Los Angeles, California, United States - elongated nodules | ecosystem: Host-associated > Plants > Roots > Nodule | place: USA... | reverse complement strand
CTCTTACGTAATAAACATATTCATTCTCTTCCAACTTTGAGATTAGAAATTGCATCTCCGTCAAGTCACCCCTTTTTGCCTTTTTGAATTTATGACGTTCATTGTAGACTTGCTTGATATTTGTCATCTACTCTTTCCTTTTCTTCTTCAAATTTGTCAAAATATTTTTTGGTTTCACCAAGCTATTTGTCAAGTCATGTACAATCTCCTTGTCGTCCTCCTTTAATCTTCCGGCAAGAAGGTGTCATGCTACATACGGCACCATCTCCTGGTTGTGAACACCATTAAGAATAGCCAATTTCCAAGCATTGTCTTCCCTGACGACATATCCACACACCTTGAACAAACACCCACATTTTATTGATCTCGTTGCTTCAAGCTTCACTTTTCTATTCAGTACTTTGTGCTCGCCACTCCGTTCATAAACCAACTCCAACATAACATTTCTACCTTCAAAAGATCTTCTAATGATAACCGTAAATCCAGCCCTATTTTCTTGTCGACGGACCCAACCGAGCAATTCGTCTTTATCTTTTCATGTATCTCAGGTCGGGAAAAAATGAACTGTGTTGACTTCGTTGTCACGAAGTTTCCACACATCGGAATTGACGCTTGAAGCTTCAACTTTAACGGAAGCTTCAACCTTCACAGAAGCTTCGACCTTAATGGGAGCTTCAACCTTAATGGAATCGACAACACTAGGTTTTCGATCACCCGCATTCTCAACCATATCTATAAATAAACAACATATAATTGATAAATTAATTAATAAACATGTATCTAATATCATATAATAACATAAACAAACCACACAAAAAAATTTTTTTTTTTTTTTTGGCAGTAGCACATCCAAATGAAAATTTGAAAAAAAATTTCTAATTGATGGGCGGTAGTTAACAGTCGCTGACACCCAACGGTAGTTAACTGCCACTGAAGTTCGTGTCAGAACAAAAAAAAAACAGCAAAACCAATCAAATATAAACGAGTTAAAACTTGCAATACCTATTTTTTTTATGCATATTGTGTGTAGAAACGTCCTAGCAATCGATCAACAATGATTTAGAACCAAGATTTTGACAAAACATTTTTGAAATGGGGTTTTTTTAAGTTTAGGTAATGAGGTAAGGTGATGAGTGAATAGGAGGTAGGGTTTTCTGGTTTTCTAGTTTTGACGTTGAATGTTATTATGTTTGATGTTGTGAGTTTGTTCACATATTCATCAGTTGCATTTTCAACAATGTTGAATGATATACTCTTTCAATTTGAATAAATGAATATCATTTTGTTTTTGTCAAATAAAAAACAGATGAAAAAGATTTGTTTGCCATTCTAATACATTTATAGACTATAACGACAAAGTCTCACACATTAAGAGAGCAAAATAGTGATTAATATCATAATTTTTTCTCATTATTTTTAATATTTCTCTCTCCTTTTTCCACTTTCTTTAACCCACAAGAACCACCCACCACCATTTATGTTTCCATTTCCTTAATTAAAATCACACTTTTTTTAAAGTTAACAACATGTGTCATTTTTTTATTAGTTGGGTGTAAAAATGATGTGTTGGGTGAGAGTTCATGCAAGAATATCTCTTCCAATAATGTTTTTCTTTTTACAACGCAATTGATTTTTTGGATATTGCTTTTGCCCCATACTTATATTTCTTTCAAGATGAAGTTTTATACAAGAGATAATGGTCATCATATTCATCTATATTATCTATTATATTAGGAACAATGCTAATACACATAAGCAAATATTCTTAATGATAAAAGGATATTTTATACACTAATTTTATAAATGGAGAGGGTCCTTTGGTCAAGTAAAATTTTCAATCAAAACGGTCAACCACCCAAGATAGGCCACTTTCGGTGGCAATATTTGAAATTCAGATAAAAAGAAAAGGGAAAAATGATCTTTTACCTATTATGATGTATGAGCATTCATATCAATTACACTACAGCATTTTTTATTTTTTTTTGAATTTATGATGAAAGGAATATTGTCAAAAGTTGTTACCAAGGCTAAATTGATGAAAGGAACCTATAGTTCCATTCCATAGCAAAATCTTAAGCTCAGCTTACTGTTTGTGTATTTCAGAAGTTTTACATATCGTTCGTTAATTAGTAATTATTTGCACATTCTATTTTTTATTTCACAATCTAAGATTTCAGAAGCTTACATGCAATGGCATATACATCTAACTTTCTGAAAGAAAGGTAGGAGAAAGAATGAGGGAGAAAATAAAAGAATGAGGGGGACACAAGACCATCTTCCTCTTCACTTCGGTTACAGTTGACACACAGAGAAACTTCAAGTTACCGTTATCTTCCTTCTGCAGCATAGGATTAGCATGAGACCAATAGAAATTAAATTCGAAGAACAAGTAAAAATAATGAAACTTTTCATTGGCATCCAAACGAAACAGCTTGGATGTCAGAAACTTGGACACGGTAGAAAACAAGAAAGGCGAGGTCATAACAGTCATACCGAATTTGAAGCATTCCTTTCTTGCTGTAAAAATTCTCGAGTATCAGAACATACTTATAGTAAATACAAGCCAATGTATTTTTTCTAACAAGATTAATCAAGCATCAAATCCCATTTGGGTTGAAACGGTTGAACATGCTCAACTTCCATCATTCTAACAAAAAATGATCGTTTTTGGAGCCAATAAATAAGCATAAAAAAGATTATATTTCTCACCAAATGAAGTTCACGATAGAATTATTAGGTCTAACAACAGGCCATAAACAAAACCAGCAGGAATATCGAATATCAAACTATTGCTTTAATCAAAACAAACACTTTCAAATAAAGTTTAACTTATTAAATAGGAATAAAAGAACAAGCTTCCTTAACATTTCATAACAAAAAACACCATACTCATCATAGCATAAAACTTTCTGGTTTAGCAAAATCATTTCCTCCTATGGAAAACCACGTTAAAGGTTAGAAACCTCAACAAATCACAGGTTTGTTGTCAAAGGCCTCTCTATCTTTCAACAAGTTAGGGCAGAATCTCTTTGCAAGAACTTCAACCTGCTCAATGAATGACTTGGCTGCATGCTCCCCAATATGGTGGATCATTTGTTCCCATCGTTTCCTGCACACATCACCAGACCTATGCTCAACTAGATTGTCCCAGTCTACCTCCTCCATGCAGCAAGCATCCAAAGCATATAAAGCGTTTATCAAGCGGAAGTCATCAGTATCACACCAATCACCACTAGCAACCATTGTTGATGTTAATTGCTCATACCACTTCTTGCAGCAAAATGCACTGTTTCGAGTCTCCAATTTGTGACCAATTGCCTCCCAACAAATATTATCTCGCAACATACCATGTTGTGATCTTTTATAAGGCTCTTTAGCCCTCTCGAGCAGATCTAGGTTTACTAAGTTAAATAACTTTTGATACTCCTCTTGGGACCAATGTCCTTTTTTTGCTTTGGTATATTTTAATCTGCGCCACGCATCTTTTACCTGATCTCGACTTTTACCCAAAGCGTCAGCTACTGCTCTCCAACTAGCTCCATGTTGCTCATAGGTCTTTTCAATAAATTCAAGCTCTTCAGGTGTCCACTTACACCTTCCCTCCTTTTCTAACAAAGTATGAGCACGTCGATACACACTCTCATAAGGCCTCTCAGGTACGCCTTTTGCAATTTCTTTCCAACAGCCGCTAACCTCAGGGTGTAATTTGACATTTAGAACCATATCAAGACCTTCCTCTCCCAAACCATGAGAATCTATATAGTCCAAAACAGCTGCTTTGATCTTCTCATCTTCTTCAGGTGTATACCTTTTCCCACGCAATAAGCCGTCACAACATAACTTCTCCTCCACTTCATCAGCCCAAGTTACTTGTTTGCGTTTAGATGTTCCATTGTGTGCAGAGTTAGGAGTTTCATTATGTGCATGGTTAGGAGACTCGTTTGTAACTGTCTTTGCTTTCTTTTTTTTCTTCATCTTTTTGCCTTGATCATTAACTTCAGTGACAGAGAAACAAGCATCAGCATCACCTTCATTGCTAGGAGTTTCATTATGTGCACAGTTAGGAGACTCGCTTGTAACTGTCTTTGCTTTCTTTTTTTTCTTCATCTTTTTGCCTTGATCATTAACTTCAGTGACGACAGAGAAACAAGCAACAGCATCAACTTCATTGCTAGGAGTTTCATTATGTGCACAGTTAGGAGACTCGCTTGTAACTGTCTTTGTTTTCTTTTTTTTCATCTTTTTGCCTTGATCATTAACTTCGGTGACAGAGAAACAAGTATCAGCATCACCGTCATTGCTATTAAAATCATTGTTGTCCTTACTTTTCCTTTTCTGACTTGGTATATTCTTCTTCGTCTTGCCTTGGTCACGATTCCCACCTTCATTGCTTATAATGTCACTATAGTCCTTAAGTTTGGCTTCCTCAATTAGTTTCTTTCCCTGGCCATCATCATCTTCACATTCATTGGGTTCAAACTTGCTATACTCCTTATGTTTACTTTCTTCACTTCGTTTCTTCTTCTTTTTCTTCATCTTCTTGTCTTGCTCACCCTCTTCACCTCCATTGCTTCTAAAGTCATTACACTCATTAAGTGTGCTTCCTTCAATTTGTTTGTGCTTCTTTTTCGTCTTTTTTCCTTGGTCATCTTCACATTCATTGCTTTTGAACTCACTATACTCCTTATGTGTGCTTTCTTCACTTGGTTTCTTCTTCTTTTTCTTCATCTTTTTCTCTCGCTCACCATCTTCATCGTCATTGCTTATAAAGTCATTACATTCCTTCAGTGTGTTTCCTTCAATTAGCTTCTTTTTCATCTTCTTTCCTTGGTCATCAGCTTCACATTCATTACTTTTGAACTCGTTATACTCCTTATGTTTGCTTTCCTCACTCAATTTCTTCTTTTTCTTTTTCTTCTTTCCCTGCTCGCCATTATCACCTTCATTGCTTCTAAAGCCGTTACCTTCCTCAAGTGTGTTTCCTTCAATTAGCTTCCGCTTCTTTTTCATCTTCTTTCCTTGGTCATCATCTTCACATTCATTGCTATTGAACTCATTATACTTCTTATGATTGCTTTCTTCACTCAGTTTCTTCCTTTTCTTTTTCTTTTTGCCTTGCTCGCCATCTTCACTTTTATTGCTTTTGATCAAAGGCAGATCAGTTACATTGCTTTCGGACATATACGGATCGCCTCCATTGGTTTCACCCTCTTCGTCTTCAGTTCTTATGTTTTTCTTGCTTGGAGTCTTCATCTTCGTTTTGTGCCCCTCTTCAATGACTGCAAAATAAACCCGTTCATTATAGGACACGACATGTTTATAATACATTTCTTTAAAATTAACAGAATAATATCAAAACATAAAACAAGAGAAAATAAATATTTCAAAATTAACTTGAGTTATTATAGATGTCATAAAATGGTATTATTTATTTAATCATTGTGGCATTCCCATATATTAAATAAATGGTATAAAGTTATTAAAAAAAACAATATGTTAGTGTATGTGAAGTGTCCAAGAAAATTGTGTGTCCAGCAAAGCTACTATGTTAAAATCTCCACAAATCATATACTTAAAGTTAAAATGATTACATACAGGCTGCAACAAAAAAAAAAAAAAAAAGTACATTTAAAACAATACCCAATCTGATCTCAAGCTTAGAAAAATCACTTTCAATTACTACTTCAAGAGAAATATGCATTGTTTCCAATCTAACCGAAACATATAAAATACTCCTCAGTACTCACAAACACGTATCAAATAAAAGCGAAAAGGATCTCAACAAAATGTACGAACAAGTAAACCACTAAACCAAGAGCACCAAGTTGTGATTTCAAATGAATACCGAAAGAGGCCCATTCAGGAGAAAATATAATTTTAAAAAAAGGTATCTTATCTTATTCAGAACATTAGCACAAACGGATCATTAAGTATCAAAAAAATTACACAGTAGTTTGAAACTCATAATAAAAAAGATGGTTAGTTTGAAACAAAGAAAAATGAAAAAATCAGAATGATATTGTCCGATTGTTACTATACCACACTACCCCCAACCCCAACCATATCAAATGCCACCGGGCTAAACATCATGCATATCGAAAAGAAAAAATAATAATCATAAAGAATTTAAAAACCAGGGCAGGCAGAGGAGTCTACGAAGAGGACTAAAACGGAACTAATTGAACAGTCAAGTGAATATTGTAATAAACTAACTGAACCAAAAGGAAGAGAAAGTGAAATCTTCCAACACCACCAAACATATGGAACATCCTATAGAGCAGGAGCGGATCAAACATAATAATTTGGTGTGGCTAAATTATGAATAATTTGGTGTGGCTAAATTATGAAAGAAACTATGAACTAAATTACATTGAAAACAATAAATAACATTTTTTATGCAATACATTTACAATGAAAATCATCTACCATCCATTTGTTGAAAATGAGCTAAAATAACATCATTGCTAATTGGTTCAAGAACATCTCTTTCTATAAAAATTACACGACGGTCATTTAATCATTGATTGATGGTTATGTGACTTCTTATATTGCCATATAGGATCAAGCGTTTGAAATAAGATTACTGTTAACATATGTACTTAATAAACTTTCTATGATAATAAATACAGCATAGATCAGATCATTGGAATAACTTCAAGCAACAGGTACAAATCATCTTACGGTAAACATTACTCCTGTGCATTTTAGGAAACAAGGAGCAAAGAAAGCTCAGGTAACCCAAAGAAAAAAAACAAATCAGTATTATTTACAAAACTCACTTTAGAATCTAGAATGACAGTTTGAAGCAGCTACAAAATGAGAATATTCTCACACCTTAGCAGCCCTGCAACTCACGGTCAATTTTTTATATTTGATGTTCAGTTTCTTTCTATATAATTAAGTAATTAAGCGAATAAACTAATGTTACTTTCCCTCTAATTAAGCGTATAAACATGATGAGGCAAGTCAATTCTTGAAGATGTAAAGCTCTAGAAAGGTTTCAAGTTTAAACAACATAACAACTTAAATCACGAAGATTATTTACTCAACTGAGGCATCAAAAAGATTAACTAGAGAACATGAGCTTGGTTATGTATGTTGATTAACTAAGAGTCTGAGAAGGATCTGGATCCTAAAGCAAGCTTTGAAGGATGCTGCTAAAACTAGAATGGTTATATTTATCAGATTGCTAATCAATCAAAACTATTTGTAAAAAATAAATAAATAAATAAAATAAAATAAAAAGCCCAAATTTTTTAATCAAGAATGTATCTATATTTGAATTTAACTGATCCTATTTTTGGAAACTGATGATTTTTTTTGGGAATTGTCTTGATTAATTTTTTTTTCCTTGGAATTTGATCTTTGTTTTTCTTTATTTAATTTGAATTTTTTTTTGTGTTGGGTTGTTTGAATACAGTTTGCATTATACAACAGTTGAGTTAGGGACACCTGGAGTGAAGTTCATGGTGGCACTTAAAGGAAGTGACTTGTTTTGGGTACCCTGTGATTGCACAAAATGTGCAGCTACGCATAGTTCTGCATATGCCTCTGCCTTGGCTTCGGTGTGTTCACTTTCTTCTCTTTGTTTAGTCTTTTGTCTTGTGACTCAAGTTAAGTTGTTTCATAAATTCTTACTAATTATGATGATTGTGTATCGAGTTTGGTGTGATTTCAATGAGATGTTAAGGCCTTGCTTGAATTATCAGCTTAATTAAGTGCTTATAACATAAGTGCGCTTATGTATAAGCTATTTCTGTTCTAAGAGATAAAATCATGACAAATTACGTTTCATGTAAGCTATAAGTTGTCCTTGAGAGTTTATGCAAATAGGCTGAAAACAGCTTATGCACATCTCTTAAGCTATTTACATGATGTGTGAGGGATGATGGTATGCTTTAAATTATATGATAGGATGTTGGGGACACGACTTGGTCTTCAATAAAAAAATACTGTCTCACTCAGGTCAATTTATTTATTATTTCATTGATATTTTAGTTTAAAAAATCTCAGGAATTGGTATATATTGTGGGATTCTTTGGCATAGTCAAGTTACTTTTGATCCTCACACTCACACATCTCTTAAGCTAGTTCCATGATATGTTAAATGTATTATACTATCCTGTGTTTTACTACTGTTGGTTTTGTTTTTGAATGGAATGCATTACTATTGTGGCAGGACTTTGACCTTAGCATATATACCTAATGGATCTTCAACAAGTAAAAAGGTCACTTGCAACAATAGTCTCTGCATGCACCACAACCAATGCCTTGGGACATTCAGCAACTGCCCTTACATGGTTTCTTATGTCTCAGCCGAAACCGCTACATCCGGAATACTAGTGGAGGATGTTCTGCACTTAACCCAAGCAGATGATAACCATGACCTTATTGAGCCAAATGTTGTATGTGTGGGTTAGTTTCTTTGTTAAATCGCTAAAACTGATCTACCCAACAACAGGGATTTGCTAAATACATTCTTTTCTTTTTTTTGAAGGATTGCTAAATACATTCTATAACCCAAAATTAATATTACCCAGATGAAATTTCACCACTAAACAACATGATTATCCATAACACATAACGAATCAAGATAATAAAGATCAAACCCATAATTATTTCACAAAAAAATTAGCAAAATCATTATCAAAATAAAAACATTCCTATGAACATCAAAATCATCATCTAATCAAATATATAGTATAGAGCACATAATCTTACTTTATTACATTGATCTATTTCAAACACATTTTTTGTTTAAGAAATGAATTGAAACACAAATCTAGGTTTTTTCTAAGAACAGTTATTGCACACTCAAACAGGTTAAAATCAATGAATCCACTTACTTGAAAATAATCCACAGCTCAACTGATACGAGACGATAGTGAAGCAACTGACTGACGGCGGAGGGTGAGAATGAATGACGGCGGCGATAGATCACTGCGGCGGCGACAACCTCTGATTTCTGAAGTGATAGAGACAGAAATGTGAGAATCGTGGTGAAAAACTAGAGGCGTTTTTTTAAGGGTTTTGCTTTATGGTAGTTTCTAGAATCGAGCCAATCCGTTTCTTGTTGGGTTACATGTTATCAAACCCAGCCTAATCCGGCCCATTAAAACTGGACCTGCCGGTTCAACCGGTTGGACCGGGAGCCAGACCTGTTGCCGGTCCAATTAGGCTAGACAACCGTCCTGTATCAGAACCGAAGAACCGGGATATCAATCAGAAAACGGGCAGTACGGAAGATTGCGATGGTCGGACCAGTTAAATATAAAAAGAGCCAATAAAATTTGATGTTAAACAGTATAGAATTTGATCGCATCAGTCAAGTCCACTATCTCCCTTTTTAGACTAGGCCAGTAGAATTCTATATCATGGATGACCAACAAAAGTTTACAGATGAAAAATAAAATGAAAGAGGTTTCGGAAATAGTATTTCTTTAAAAAGAATTAAAAACAATGAGCTAAAATTAGAATATAAAAAAATATATGAAAAGAACCAAACAAACTCAGGCATATTCATTGGGATGTAATTTTTTGTGAACGGGGAAGCAAGAAGTAAACTACCAATAAATGAACTACTTATGTCAAACTTGTGTCGTGTAAAGTAAAAAATCAATTATATTAACAAAAAAAAATATTGAGCCTATTGACAATATACCTTTATATATCTAAAATGTTTGAACAAGTTAAACAGTAAACAAAGTGCACCAAATTATGATTTCAAATGAATAGTAAAAGGCCCATTCAGACTAAAATATAATTAAAAAAAAGGTATATCATCTTATTCAGAACACTAGCACGAACGAATCATTCAATATCAAAAACATTACACAGTAGTTTGAAACTCTAATAATAAAGAAGATGGTTAGTTTGATACAGAAAGAAAAATGACAAAATCAGAATGATATTGCCTCCTTGTTACTAGACCACACTACTCAAACCCTACATTAATTTATCATTATCTAAAAATATATTATTTCGAAAAATATGTGAAAGATTTATTCATTTTTTTATACATTTTCCACCTACCAAAATTTCCATTCATCTCAAACTCCCGAACAAAGTCGCAATATACGCAAACCGAGTTCATGTATCATACGTAATCGTAATTTTTGTATACATTTTACATAAATTATGTTTGCGGGCAATATGTGACTGTGGATGATAATAAGTTTTAAAACAACTTACAAGATTTTCAATCAATTTAACAACCGAACATTAAAACTAACTCTGATATGATGTGATGTATACGCACATGCCCGACTCTTAGCAAGTGCAAGGTGAGCTACGGTGTCGGGCCTTGCAATTTTAGGAGCCTCATTTTTTCTTTAATATAGCACTTAAAATGTTAGGTATATATGATAAATTATAAAAAATCAATAGACATCTTGTAATAGTTTAGTGGTAAAATAGAATGCACCTAGGTCCTTGGTCTCGAGGTTCAATCTTGAGCATTTGTTTGAATTTGAACCAAATATAAAAGTCTCAATTACATACACAACTACTAGGCCATTACAATTTAATATGCATTTGAGAGTTAGCTATAAATGTAGAAAATTACTATATATCTTGAATTTTTTGTAATCTATTTCCATTAACAACGCAAATTAATTCCGTTAAATAATTAGTATTTTCTCTATTGTTTCAAGTTTAATCATGCATGCTGGTACTAATTTGCCACTATTTTTTCCCGGTATTAGTACTAGTTTGTCACTAGTTAGACAGTAAATAGACTTTTTCTAAGCAACAATAACCAATATACTTAAGACTCATTTTACAATAAACAAAGTGATAATTCGTTTTAAGTTTTTAGCGTTTCTTTTTATTATGAACCCAATTATTAATATTAAAACAACTAGCAGTGGTTAGGGAAGTTCAATACGAGTTAGTTAGTTCCTCCCATGCAAACTTAGTTTTACTTAACAAGAATGACTATTTTTGATGTTATTTACAACTTAAATAGATGATTACTATTGCTTTTTAAAAATCTTGTTTTTCCATACAAGGATTTATTTTTAATATTTGAACATAACTTCTGATTTTATCGGAACGATGTATACGCAAAATCATTTCATTAGGCATACACAAATTGAGTTTGCGTATGATACATGAAATGAATATGCACTTGCCACCGCCAACCCATAACACCAAAATGTAGAAAATTAAAAAATCACAACTTTTCCTACTCGAAATTGAACTAGGAATCATCGTAATCTCAATATTAAACTCGAAGACTCAATTGAGTTGCGATAAAACTGTGAATGACCAAATTAAATATTTACTCTTTAAATTGTTTTCTCCACTTTAAATTTATGATAATTGACATATATCAACTTAATAATAAAGTAATTTGTTAATATTGTTACGTTTTTTTTTGTGGTGGACGGGGTTTGAACTCCGAACATTGCATATATTATGCATTGTCCATACCAACTTTTTTGATGGTGGCCAAGGTTCGAACTCCCGACCTTACATATATTATGCATTGTCCTAACCACTTGAGCTAAGCTCACGAGGACCATTGTCCATACCAACTGAGCTAAGCTCATGAGGTCTGCTCATTCTTTTATTTATAAATTCACCTTATTTTATATAAAATAGAGTAAATTACACTCTCCTCCCCTCAAAGATGCTTGAATTACACTCCCCTCCCCTCTTATGTTAAAATATACACTTTCCTCCTCTCTTAGTCAAAACTTATTAGAAAATATTTCACTCGCCTCCTTTGAGAGAAGCTTGAATTACATTCTCCTCCCCTCTTATGTTTAAAACTAGATGTTAATGAAATTGTGAATAAAAAAGAGCTATAAATATGTATTCAAATTTTGATTATATTAAAAGGAACATGTAATACTATTTTTCTTCAAAGTGTGTTAGACTATTATTTTTGCTAAATTATTAGAAATAAAAAAAATTATCCAGGGAGTAAAGCGTAGCCTTTCACATAAGAGGAGAGAAGAATGTAATTCAAGCTTCTCTCAGGGAGTTGAGTGAAATATTTTCTAATATGTTTTGAATAAGAGATGAGGGAAGTGTATATTTTAACATAAGAGGGAATGAGAGTGTATTTCAAGTATCTTTGAGGAGAGAATGATGTAATTTATTCTAAAATAATATGACATTTTTTTGTACGGAATCATGACAATTCTTGTACGACTGATGAATTTAATTTACACTTATAGAAAACAAATGACACAATCAATGAAGCACGGTGAAGGAGCGTAGTAGAAAAACACTTGGCCCTTCGAATTAAACCCCAAATCTAATTCAAAATTCTCCTTATTTGAAAAATTAAACAATTGTATTGCACGAGAGTTTTGATAGATTTATATGAATTTTTCAAATACAAGCATTAATTTATCATTATCTAAAAGTGTACTCTTTTAAAAATATGAATGATTTATTTATTTTCCTCTATATTTTTCATCTCCAAAAGCTCTCCTCCTCCAAACTCACAAACAAAACCTTAGTATATGTAAACTAAGTTCATGTGTCATAAGAAAACTGAATTTATGCATACATTGTACATAAATTTTGTTTGCGAGCATTACATGACTTTGGATAACAATAGTTTTTAAAACAAGTTACAAGATCTTTCCACAAAAACAAAAAAACCAACTTACAAGATTTTCAATCAATTTAACAACCGCACAATAAAACCAACTTCGATACGATGTATACGCAAACTCAATCCACGTAGACATATGCAAAGTGAGTTTGCGTATGGTACATGAAATGAATTTGCACTTGCCACTGCCAACCCATAACACTAAAATGCAGAAAATTAAATAATCACAACTTTCCCTGCTCAAAATCGCACCAAGAATCAACATAATCTCAATATTGAACTAGGAGACTAAATTGAGTGACGATAAAACTGTGAATGACCAAATTGAATATTTAGTATATAAACTGTTTTCTCCATTGTTTTCTTTAGATAGACGAAATGATAAATAGCCATTAAATCTCATACACATAAGGGAAAACCTTGTCAATTCGACATTTTTGTCAATTGAACTAGTATTTCTGGACAATTGTTTTTCTCCACTCTAAATTTATGATAATTGACATATATCAATTTATTAATAAAACTGATTTGTTAAAATTGTCATGCTCATTCCTTTATTTATAATTTCTCCTTATTTTACAACACTACCAAAATAAAAAATCTCCTTATTTTTGTTGAAGGATAATTTCTCCTTATTGAGTAGTATAGATGAATTACATTTACATGTATTTTTAGGCAAATTACATTTACATGTTAAATATTAAATACTTATGAAAAGAATTTATCTTTGTTGGACAAGAGCCACAGAAAACAAATGACACAATTAATGAAGCCGAATGAAGGAACGCAATAGAAAAACACCTATCCCTTCGAATTAAACCCCAAATCTCAAACTATCCTATCTTGTTCATTACACATCACACTCACCTCATTGGTGGAAACTGTCCTTATCTCACCTTGCCCACACCTCTTGCCTCCCTTTTGTTCCCACTTTCCATTCCCATTCTCTTCAATTTCACCTTAAGTTGTGTAACACAACCAAACCCAAAAAATCACTAAACGTGACTCACACATTCACCTACACACATGAAGTTCTAAGTTCAAGCCTTCCAACTCCTTAAATCTCACTACACCCACCATATATAAAGAGAGTACAAGAGAGAATATAAGATAACAATAACCTAAGGAAAGAACAACTCCTTAAAAAAACATAAACATTATCATAACCCAAACACAAAAAACCTAAGAAACAAACATAAACATGAGTGCTGTGAATCTTAACACATGGACACACTCCAATTTCATGTTGAATCAAGTTACTGCTACTGCTACAACCAGATCCAGATCCAGAATCCCATCTTTTTATTTTACCAAAATACCCATTTCAGTTTCACCCATTAAATCATCAAAACCCAATTCTTTTTCTGTTTCATCATTACTCACAAAACAAGAACCAATAGAAGCAGAAGAACAAAACCCAATTTTCAATTTCAAATCCTACATGATAGAAAAAGCAACTAGGGTTAACAAAGCCTTAGACGACGCCGTTTCATTACGCGAACCGTTAAAAGTACACGAAGCGATGCGTTACTCTCTCCTCGCCGGCGGAAAACGCGTCCGGCCAGTTCTCTGTTTAGCCGCCTGTGAACTCGTCGGAGGAACCGAACCGATGGCGATGCCGGCCGCATGCGCGGTCGAAATGATCCACACCATGTCTCTAATCCACGACGACCTTCCTTGTATGGATAACGACGATCTCCGGCGAGGTAAACCTACAAACCATAAAGTCTTCGGAGAAGACGTTGCTGTTCTCGCTGGAGATGCTCTTCTCGCTTTTGCTTTCGAACATATTGCTGTTTCCACCGCCGATGTTTCTCCGGCGAGAATTGTCCGTGCAATCGGTGAATTAGCGAAATCAATAGGCTCAGAAGGACTCGTCGCCGGACAAGTTGTTGATATAAACTCAGAAGGTTTATCCGATGTTGGACTCGAACGGCTTGAATTCATTCATCTGCATAAAACTGCAGCTTTGTTAGAAGGTGCTGTTGTTCTTGGTGCAATATTAGGTGGTGGAAGTGATGAAGATGTTGAAAAACTGCGAACATTCGCGAGATATATAGGTTTATTGTTTCAGGTTGTTGATGATATTCTTGATGTGACGAAATCTTCACAGGAGTTAGGGAAAACTGCTGGGAAAGATTTGGTAGCTGATAAGGTTACTTATCCTAAGCTTTTAGGGATTGAGAAATCGAAAGAGTTTGCTGAGAAATTGAACCGTGATGCACAAGAACAACTTTCTGGGTTTGATTTGAATAAATCTGCTCCTTTGATTGCTTTGGCTAATTACATTGCTTATAGGCAAAACTAAACTGTTTTGTTTATTGTTGTAGTGTTAAATTATTAAACAAAAGTTTAGGAGATTTAGATTTGTTTATGTTTTGGGGAATGTATAAAATAATTGTTGAATTATATCCCCTTTTCTATGTGTTTTTGTGTTCATTTTTGTTACATTATGATTTTGTAATTAAAATGTTGTTATATTATATCATCCATTAGGAAAAGTATACTTGTATGTTTTTTATTTGAATGATGCAGAGGACTGTGTTAATTCAGTATTGAAACTTGAAGAGCTCTATTTTAACTCCAACTCAACCTATAATATGTCTCTGTCCAATATCACGGTAGATATACCTATATACTTTGTAGTTTATGCAAAATCATGGCGTAATTCAGACATACTAATCATGATACCGAAATATACACTTTCATTTCAATGTGAGACAACTTACTTAAAAGTACATGATTGGTATGATTGATATCAAGGTTGGTTTATAGACCCACCCTTGTGTTGCAAAAAGTTGCATTGTCTCATGCTGCCTAATCTTCAGCTGAGTATGAAAAATTTAACTGCTGATGGAATTAGTAGGTTAGGCATTTTAATTCAACATGCCCTCATTGATAACTTCTTTTTAGGGATTGGATAAATAGTATATCATCAATTTTGTTGACTGTTAGATTCTTTCAAGTAAACCGATTGGTTGATGTTTGTTATTTTCAAATTTAACATCAGCATGTGATTTGATCTGTCATTAACACTTTGTTTGGAATGCAAGAAATAGGGAAGAGAGACTGAGGGACGAGAGAAGATGGAGAGAAATGTTAAACTCATCCTGTTTGGTGAGGAGAGAAAGAGGGATGAGAGATTAAAATTGGCATGGGCCCCAC
>Ga0315914_1007026_pt1 | contig 15742 bp, 13 predicted proteins | sample MpolenodulesMG_FD_203920 | JGI IMG/M metagenome (GOLD analysis project Ga0315914, IMG submission 203920) | Medicago polymorpha root nodule microbial communities from Los Angeles, California, United States - elongated nodules | ecosystem: Host-associated > Plants > Roots > Nodule | place: USA... | reverse complement strand
TTAAAATCCAATAAAAGCTAGATGCCATCCTCTTCACGAATATGTATTTACCTTTGAGTAATTTTTAAGTATTATCCATTGTAGATCATCTATCCAATAATTTGTCGTAGAATTTCTCTTATGCTATCTATATATTTTCACGAATTCGTTAAAACCTCTTTTCGAACATAAAGATACACCAGCATTGTGATGCAGCTGCTACATAGGATCTAGGTATGATGTGACAGTGACACACACAGGTTTTCCATAACATAAAGAAGTTTGTTGGGGGGTTAAGAAGTTTGTAAGGGGTTGAGATATTGACATGTTGAGTTTTGCTAACATATTTACATGCCCTAAATTCCTTATAAATGACTTCTCTAGCTTGAACTTTCCAATCTGCAAAACTCCTCCAAAATTCTCAAACCCTCTTGTGATTTTACTTTACCTAATCTTCTCAAATGGAGTTCCTCCCTTTACTTTATGTGTTTCTAGCATTGTCCACATGTTTCCTAATATGGAAACTATTCGATCAAAAGAGGGACCAAGAGTGTTACATATTAGATTACCAATGTTACAAGCCAACACAAGATAGAATGCTAGGGACAGAATTTTGCGGCAAAGTAATCAAAAGAACAGAAAATTTGGGTCTAGATGAATACAAATTTCTCCTCAAAGCCATTGTAAGTTGTGGCATTGGCGAACAAACTTACGCCCCAAGAAACGTCTTTGAAGGCCGCGAAGCATCCCCAACATTGAAAGACGGGATCTCAGAGATGGAAGAATTTTTTGAAGACAGCATTGCAAAACTCCTGTCAAGGTCAGCGATTTCCCCTTCCGAAATCGACATTCTTGTTGTCAACATCTCAATGTTCACTTGTCTTCCATCACTATCGTCGCTTATCATTAATCGTTACAAAATGAGACACGACATAAAAGTGTACAATCTCACTGGAATGGGTAGTAGTGCTAGTCTTATATCATTAGACATTGTTAAAAACATTTTCAAATCACAGAGAAATAAGTTAGCACTTTTGGTTACTTCAGAGTCACTTGGTCCAAATTGGTATCCTGGTAATAATAGATCAATGAGCTTAGCCAATTGTCTTTTTCGCACCGGCGGTTGCGCGATTCTTTAGACAAACAAAAGATCCTTAAAGAATAGAAGTATATTGAAATTGAAGTGTTTAGTAAGAACGCACCACGGTGCCAGAGATGACTCATATAATTGTTGCCTTAAAAAAGAAGATGAGCAGGGTAGGGTGGGTTATTATTTAGCCAAAAATCTTCCAAAAGTAGCAACAAGAGCTTTGGTTGACAATTTAAGGGTAATTTCACCCAAAATTTTGCCAACAAGGGAATTGCTTAGGTTTCTTGTAGTCTTACTTTTCAAGAAACTTAAGATAGCTCGTGGAGGAACAATAACTAAAAAATCACCATTGAATTTCAAAACTGGAGTTGATCATTTTTGCCTCCATTCAGGAGGGAAAGTAGTGATTGATGGAATTGGAATGAGTTTAGATCTAAGTGAATATGATCTTGAGCCAGCAAGGATGACACTACATCGTTTTGGTAACACTTCTGCTGGTAGTTTGTGGTATGTGTTAGGGTACATGGAAGCAAAAAAGAGGCTCAAAAAAGGTGATAGAGTTTTTATGATAAGCTTTGGTGCTGGATTTAAATGCAATAGTTGTTTGTGGGAAGTGATGAAAGATGTTGGAGATGCAAATGTATGGGAAGATTGTATTGATGATTATCCACCAGAGTCTTTGGCGAATCCTTTCATGGAGAAGTATAGTTGGATCAATGAAGTTGAGGATCCATACAGTTGTGAAATTCGAGATTTTCTCAAGTGAAAGTAATTAATTTCGGAGGGAAGACCTATTTTGTTCCACCGTAATTTTCGTGTGGGTCAATTTAGCCCTAAAAAAAATAAAACTCAAAGTATTCTCACATTTTTATATTGGAGAGTCCTTTAGTTATATCAAGTCAAAGACTAATTTCTCTCTGGTATAAAAAAATGATATGGACTATTTTGGGTTTTGTTTTTGTCGAAAACTAAATTCACCAACAAGAAAATTGTAAACGACTAAAATGAATTTTCACTCTTAATTTCATTCATTAATGTGGAATGAAATAGCAAAAATAAATTGTGAAGAATCAAAATGAGTCTTCACTCTTAAAACTGTTTTTATTCTGAATTAAAGAAAGGAATTATGTGTAGTATTTAATTCATTAGTGTGGAATAAAATGGCAAAATTAAGATGAAGAAGAAGAAGAAGAAAAGAAAGAAATTTTAGATTTCTAAATTGGATCAAAGTTATTGTGCATTTCTGTAAAACAAAAATTTATTGTGCATTAATTTGATTATTCTGTATTAATATACACATGTTAGTATTCCCTCAATAATATTCATTACTCAATAATGAGTTTGTCTACTTTTTTTTTACAGAAACATTCTCATCATTTCCCTTAATAACGTATCATGAATACAATCCGGTAAAACAATGAAAGATTGGGAACTAGCAAAAAAATATGGCCGCCCTAGCAAGCATTTGGGTAATCTAATCAGTTTGTCTCATGATAAACTCAACCTTTGAGTTTGTAAAGAAAGGCGAGAATGTACTTCTACATTCACTAATGATAGCTCCTAATTAAATCACATTCATCTCTTCTAACAAGGGCTGGGCCTGATAATAAATTTAGATAACTCGAATAAACTTTAAAACTCGATTCGATAATTAATTCCTTAAACTTAATTTATACAAATAGTGAATATAATTTGTGTAAAACATATGATATATTTGTTTACCTGATAATTTTTGCAAAGAATGCCCTGCAAATCCAAGTAAAATTACGAAACAAATATTATGGTATGGGTAGATTGTCACATATATAGTTGAAATCATTATATTTATTCACAGGGCCGTCTTAAACAATTCGGAGGCCCTGCTGTAATTTTAAAAAAATAGAATTAAATTGAAAAACAAAAAATTAATGCTGGGATCCAAATCGTATGGATTGGGACCCAAAAAATTAAACTGAAAAACGAAGATAATTCCAATCCATACTGAGAGTTGGGCTGAAATCCACGATAAATTAGGTCCCAAATTAAAAATTCCATTAATGCTGGAAAAAATTAAAAAAATAAGTATAAAAATGTGCTTTCACAGAACATGTATATGCACTCCCCAACTGCTGGACCAACTGAACAAATCTAACATAATATTACGCGGATAATATATATTGTATTTTTTTAATGTCTTTTACATAAAAAAAATAATTTTGGGCCCCCAAAAATTGGAGGCCCTATGCCATTGTTCTGGAAGCTCTTGCCTTGGGCTGACCATGTTTATTCATATATTGTATTACTTCCAATGCATTAAGTGGGGAAATATGTGATCATAAAGTTATTATTTATACCTATGTTAACAGCAAAAGTAGCATTCCTTCTTGCACGAAGTAATTGTTTTTTCAATCTTGCGTGCCGATAATTAGCAAGTTTTGCCATCCTGTGCCTACATCTGAATCAGAAATGGAAACAAAACAAATAGGCATAAACATATCAGTAAAATAATTGAGACTACTTCAAAAGAAGTACAGTGCAGAAATGGAATGGAAATAAGAGCATGTCAAATTTATATAAAGACTAAAGTATAGATATAGAAGATTTTGCATGTTTTTTAGACTAAAATATGTTCTTGGTCTTTGCAAAAAATTATTTTCTTGATTTATTCCAACAACATGATAGTGCTGTTGCGCCTGTCCTTGAGGTAATACGACATTCTGTTTCAGCCAATGACAACATGAGTCTCACGGCCCATTTCACCAAAGAAGAATTTTGGGTTGCAATGTTTTCCATGCATCCGGATAAGTGCCCGGGCCCTGACGGCTACAGTCCGGGATTTTATCAGCATTTTTGGAATCTTTGCAGCAATGATATTTACAAAGAGTGTTGTGCTTGGCTTGATACTGGGCAATTCCCTCCTGATCTTAATATGAAAAATATCGCTCTCATTCCCAAAGGCAACTCCCAGCATAGTATGAAGGATTGGCGTCTGATTGCCCTCTGTAATGTGCTCTATAAACTCATTTCCAAAGTTCTGGCTAATAGACTGAAAGTCGTCCTATCTCAATGCATTTCAGATTCTCAATCCGCCTTTGTTCCAGGTCGGTCTATTCTAGACAACGCCATGGTGGCTATCGAAGTGGTTCATTTCATGAAAACCAAAAAGTGAGGCGATGATGGGTATGTTGCGCTTAAGTTGGACATCATAAGCCATATGATCGTACGGATTGGAATTATCTTCGTCAAGTTATGCTTAAGATGAGCTTCGATCAAAAATGGATTCACTGGATGAGTTTATGTGTTGAGCCAGTGGACTATTCCGTGTTGGTTAATGGCGAGGTGGTTGGTCCAATTATTCCGGGTCGGGTCCTCAGACAAGGAGACCCTCTCTCACCGTATCTTTTCATTATTTATGCAGAAGGGATGTCATCCCTTATTCGTGATGCAGAAGGAAATAATAGCATTCTTGGTACTTGTATCTGTCGGGGAGCACCTCCGGTATCTCACCTCCTCTTTGCAGACAATTGTTTCCTTTTCTTTAAAGCAGAAGTGGCTCAAGCTCAGGTTATGAAAGATATCTTGATGAAGTATGAGGCTGCATCCGGTCAATCTATTAGCTTGCCAAAGTCGGAAATATTTTATAGCCGGAATGTAGATGGAAATCGCAAGAACACTATCACTAATATTTTGGGAGTTCAAGCTGTGTTAGGAACTGGTAAATACCTAGGCTTGCCTTCCATGATAGGACGTGATAGAACATCAACTTTTGCTTATATCAAGGATAGAGTTTGGCAGAAAATTAACTCGTGGAGTAGTAAATGTTTCTCTAAGGCTGGACGAGAAGTTATGATCAAGTCCGTATTGCAGGCTATTCCATCTTATGTGATGAGTATTTTCCCACTGCCATCTAATTTGCTCACTACAATTGAACGCATGATAAATTCTTTTTGGTGGGGTCATGGTCGTAATGTTAATCGAGGAATAAGTTGGTTGAGTTGGGAGAAATTATCATGCATAAGTCCCTTGGAGGTATGGGTTTCAAAGACCTTTCGACTTTTAATTTGGCTATGTTAGGCAGGCAAGGGGGGAAATTCCAAACGGATACTGAATCCTTAGTGTCACGTATTTTTAAGGCTCGTTATTTCCCTAATAAATCATATCTCACGACCACAATTGGTCATAACCCAAGTTATGTATGGCGTAGCATTCTTAGAGCCTGCTTTATTGTTCGAGGTGGGGCTCAGTAGAGCATTCGGTCCGGCAATAACATTTCTATCCTCGATGAGCCATGGCTACTCAATGGGGACAACATTCCCAGTAACATTGTAGGTGCTCCTTTTGTCTGTAATGTGTCTATTAACAGTCTAATGGATCCTATATCTAAACGGTGGGCTGAACCGGTTGTTAGGCAAGTCTTCAGTGAGGATCTTGCTGTTAAAATTCTGAATACCCCTTCTATGAACAGGTTCAAAATGACAAGTTAATTTGGAAAGCGGAAAAGTCTGGCCGTTATTCTGTTCGAAGTGCTTATAAGTTGTGTGTCATTGAGCTTGTCGATTTGTCTCATCTTCATGTACATGGCTACTGGTCGGGGATTTGGAAGCTTAAGGTTCCACCGAAGGTTAAGAATCTAGTGTGGCGCATGTGTCTGGGATGCCTTCCAACTCGTGTTTGCTTGCTTGATAAGCTTGTTCAGTGCCCTACTCAACGTGTAAATTGTGACTCTGATCATGAGGACTTAAATCACATTTTATTCGAATTCCCCCTCTACTATTCAAGTTTGGAATATGGAAGGGTTATGGCAATCTATACAGCTGGCTATGGAAGCATCATCCTCGGCCATTGACATCATTTTTTCCTTACTACAATCTTTGTCTATGACTCAATCACAATGGTTGGCAGCACTCTTTTGGAGCATTTGGAAGCAAAGAAATAATAAAGTGTGGGAGAATGTTACAGATAATTGCGCAACAGTGGTAGAGAGGGCACGTTCAATGATTGACGATTTGAAAATTGCAAACACTCCTGATGTACGTGGCCAAAATGCAGCCTCTGCAGGTTCTGAAGCAGCCCCTGTTGCTGCAATTTCTACTGATACGGCTTTAGAACAGGTGCATTGGCAGCCCCCCGCACCAGGCCGGCTGAAGTGTAACATCGACGTCGCGTTTTCAGCTCATCGTAACCGCACCGGAATTGGCATCTGCCTTCGTGATGAAGGAGGAGTGTTTGTTTTGGCCAAAACTATTAGTTATTTTGGCGTTTATCCGGTTGACACAGGTGAAGCCTTGGGTCTCCATCTCGCTTTACAATGGGTGAGTGATATGCAACTTGATAACATAGACTTTGAGGTCGACTCCAAAACCACAAAAGAGGCAATTTATGCCAGACGGGAAGATGAATCTGAGCTTGGTAATATAATCACGGCTTCCCGGACATTGCTCTTCTCTAAGTTCATCAACTCTCGGGTGGAGTTTGTCAGGAGACAAGCAAATGCGGTTGCTCACACTCTCGCAAGAGAGGCCACATTTCTCGCTAGTCCCGCTACTAATTTTGTTATATCCAATTGTATTGAAACATTGATTATTAATGATATGCTATTAGCACATTTCCCTAAAAAAAAGTTCTTGGTCCTTGCAAATATAATGTTTTTTTTGCGTTTTGGTTCTTTGCCTCACTTTCTTGCTGATTTGACACATTAGATCCTACGTGGCACATGATGGTTGTGTACTAATTAATTACATGAAATTGGTGGCTCATTTCTTTAATTAATAAACAAAAAATAACATGCATTAAAAATTCCATCTTCTTCTATAGAACAACACATGAACTCTGTCTTCTCCTACATGCCCTCCACCCACACCTCATCCTCTCCTTCCAATCCCAACCACCACAAACGCCGCCTATATCCCAACAACTCTGACTAATCCATCGCAGCCTTCGTGTTGCCCAACTCGTAATGATGGTGAAATGAAAGGTGACCCATGGTGGCACAATCACCATCCCTTCCATTCGAAAACCCAAAATGAAATTTCTAGCAAAACTTCCAACCACAACCAAAACAAACCCAATTCCAGCCTCAGACATATGCTTCTCTGACACCCTACTTGAAAAAATCGATTTTTCTGCACCAATTTCCAAGGGTTTTTTAAAATCACCATAACCCAAAAATGTACCATCTCAAGTACTCCCTCTATCCCAAAATGTAAGTAGAAATGAGTCAATACAAGTTGATGTATCTGATATAAATTTTGAACCAAATACATTAACTTTTGCTGACCAATTTTTGCTTACATTTTGAAACGGAGGGATGATAATTTATTTATTACTGATGCAAATATTTATGTCGTTATATTTAGTACCAATTGGAAATCATGTACTTGCTTTTGATCATAATCATGTTAAACATTAGACCTTAATCAATCTTAGGTGGTCATTAATTATCCAAAGTGGGACTTAAATTAGATATTAAACCAATACTTGACTTATGACCATTTGATAAGTAGTCCAAAAGAATATATGCTTAAATGCAGTTTTACCCCCCTATTTTGGCTTAATTTAGATTTTACCCTCCTATTTCCGAATTTTAAAATAGAAGAGGTAAAATCCAAATTAAGCTAAAATAGGAGGGATTAAACTACATTTAAGCATGTATTCTTTTGGACTACTTATCAAATGGTTATGAGTCAAATATTGGTTTAATTTCTAATTGAGTTCTTATACACATACCACCTTAGGTGGCATACCACTCCCATACCACATTTGTGTGGCATATATAACAATAAAAAATTTGTGCTGACCACTCTGACCATTAATTTAAAATAAAAAATAATTGCCAACTCACAAAATCACAAATGGAACTAACACATTATTCATCTCTCTGTTGACGTCTTCTCCACCGGCTCTCTTCCGTTTCCGACGACGGCGATGGCAACAACGACGACGGGATACGACAAGAACGGCGACGACAATAACTACTCTCATGTATTTCGCCACTGCCATCTTGCCACCAAAGGTCAATTTTGACTCGGTCTACGCTGATGTAGCACCCTAAGTGAGGTGCCACGTGTTATTTTATTTTATTTTTTTTGGCCTTGGGGGACCAAAACTGCTACAGTTGCAAAACTTAGGGGGAGGTTTTGTTGTTTTTTTCTTAGGGGACCAAAATTGTAACTTCGTGAAAGTTAGGGGGAGAAACTGCTATTAAGCCAAAATAATAATATTATATTGGGGCATCAAACTAATTTTATTCTAAACTGATAATTGAAATGATGGGTTGTTGTGGTATTGGTGGAAGCAGCAATAGTAGTTGTCCCAGGGGCAGTAAGGATCAAAGATGACAAACACAAACTGAAGGATCTAGTTTGGAAGTGTTTAAAACAGCAATCAATGACCGACATAACGTGAAAAATACACAAACTAAAGAAAATTCATGTTGTGCTTCTTTTATTAAGGAATTCGTCAAATTTCGTGTCTTGTTTGTCTTACTATATAACATTACCCTTTCCCAATAAAACATTTATAAATTTGTCCTCTTAACCAATGTTTTAAGGGCACTCTTTAGTATTTTTCAAAAAACAAAGGGATTATAGATTTTTTGGTTATTATGTGTTTGATTGGATTATGCGGATGATTAGAGTAAATGAGTTGAATTTAAATATGTGAATGTTGAATGGTTATTGTTGTTGTCTCAAACCTGTATATACCTATATGTCATATCTTGTATATGACAAATCATCTTACGTTATTCTTACCATATTTTTCAGTCATTTTTATTTAGTTTTAATACAAAATAGAGAAGTATTAAAGCAATTGCTTTTGGTTTTCGGGACATTTTGTAATGTTTTCTATTTGAGTCATGCAATTATAGTTTTCCTGAAACATAGCAGTTTTAGGATGTTTTGATGTAATTCAAGAAGAAATCATGCAAATCGACAAAGTAAAACATCTTGAAGACTTATGAAGATCTTGGGAAGACCATGAATGAAGATTCAAGAGGCCTCAGAAGAAATTACAAAGGGAGAAATTATGTTCCAAGTCCCAAGACATCTTATATGGAAGCAAACACCCAAAGGACGAAGAAACAGACAATAATGCGCAAGAAAACAACACCCATGCGTCTCGAGCATGAGCCATGCGCCCCAACCATGAGATGTGGGCTCAGGGCATGGAAAAAGGCACTTATGCGCCTCGGGCATGCTGGGAGCGTGTCAAAACTAATTTTTGCTATTTTTAAGTGGAAAAGCCCACTTTTAAAGCTCAAACTCAGGTGGAAACCAAGCCAATAAATACCACTTATCTCGTTCATTATTTTTCATTCATAACGATGCGGTTAAAGAGGAAGGTAATCACTAGGAGTTTTAAGGGAGAAGTCTCTCCTCACTCTAAGTCTCTAGGGTATGTTTTATTTCTTTTGTAATTCGTCTTTAGTTACAATGAGTAACTAAACCTTTTGATGGTGGGGTTCTAAGATGAACCTCTATTTTATTTGTTGGATTATTTAATTTAAGTTCTTTATCCTGATATTTTATGAAACATATTTAATTTTCATATGCAAAATATTTATTTCTTCTAAAGAGAACCAACCATGAGATAACGGTACTTAGAGAAGTGACATACCTAATATTGGTGAAAACCTACCCAAATCAGGAAATAACTAAGATAACGAAGCTTTGTAATTAGGGAAACAATAGTAACCCCAGGAAATTAAACTAGCATAAGAATTTTCTTCTTCTTTCATCCTTGATAAGGTAGACAAAATAGAGTTGCCCGTTTGTAGAATTACCGAGTAGGAGAGTATGTAAGACGAGCTTCTACAATTCAATAAATAAGAGAACCTTTAAGATCATTGAGAATTTAGAAACCCTAATTTAAGTCATTGTTTCAAACTATGATGCTAAAGTTGCTGGTGATGGACCATAAGCATGTGAAGGTGCATTGGCTAACGAAAAGATAATTAAGTCTACGCTTTTTACAATGAATAATAATATTAAGTTTCTTAGTGTTTTTTTGAACAAGCATGAAGTTTCTTAGTGTTGTTGCATATTTAGCCACAAACTATCTTCGACATTGAGATGTGGTTTTGTTGTTATGTTTGCTATTGTTGAATTTGGAAGAAAAAATAATCTATGTATATTTATCAAAATGCATATAGTGAAAATTTTTACCTTACATTTATTCTTTTTCTTTTGCTATCAATGTTTTTGTTTCTACTCATTAACACCGACTACAACTTTCAAGCAAAACTTTGTGGGTTCTTTACATATGTGTTTCAAAAAATGAGTAAAATAGATTTTGAAAGTAAAATATAAATATTGCAAATTGAATATAACAACAACAAATTAAATGATGTGCAGTTTTTCTTCTTTGAAAGAGGGGTGAACATGAATAGAAATTAATTCGCAGAAACGTATTTTCTGAAAGATTTTTTTGGCGCAATTGAAATGACAGCAATTCAGAACCGTAAAATCATTGCAAAACTAAACAAAGATATGAAAGAGCGAAGTCAAATACTCAAATTCTTCTTAAAAAAAAAAGTACTCAATTCTTATTGTAAAAAAAAGTACACAAATTCTTAATTGATGAGATATTATAATTAAGTTTTTAACCACTTGTTAGATTCAACACAATCAACATGTAACTCTATCACAAACATTTAATCACAATAATCACTGGGAGCTACATGATGACATATATGAGCATTAGGAAGATGTGGGTTGTGGTTTTTTGTTTTTGTTTTGTTGGTGTTAGTCTCTTGACGTTCTTTGCTGGTGCTCTAGGTGTTCTTTCTTCGATTTTGGTTGGAGAGTTTTTGGTCACCTTGTATATTTAAAGTAAGAATACACCTAGAGAGTTTTTGCTGCAAAGGGGGGTGCTGTATTGAGAAAGAAAGAATACCTTACACATGTAAAATCCCTTAATTAATATGCAAGGAATTAATGAAAACTGTATAATAGGATTTATTTTTCCTTTTGCTTTATTTTGTTGCTAAAATATTAATTACTCCAACAAATTTAAACAAATAATATTGCAAACCAAAAGCATGGTAATTATTAGAATATTAATCAATAACTGCCATGTAACTAAAAGTTAGTTATGTTTGTTTCAAAAATTTGTTATTTAGTTAGATAGCTTATTCTACAAGTAAGTGATATTGTGCCTATAAAAGGCTTTGCATTGTGAAACTTCAAGTCTTAATGAGAGTACACAATTCATAGCAACCATTTTATTCTTCTCTTTTCATATTTTCTGTTCTATTCTCGCTATTTCTCAATCTTACTAAAAACTACTTATTTCAATAAGCACTTACGCGTTGCTCTAACAATTAGTATAGAGAGCCTGAGTTAAATCCAAAGGGAAACACGAGTGAAGTGTGAGGGGAATCATCATTGGAAAACATTGAGTGAGGTGTGAGCATTGATTTCTTGAGAAAGCAAGATGAATAGCAATGGCTTTGGAATAAATATCATGATTCTTGATGGGAAGAACCGGGAAAGGTGGAGTGCTTTGATGAAGTCGTTATTTGGAGCTCAAGTTGTTCTTGAATTGGTGGAGAATGGGTATGAATATCTTGCTGCAAATACTACAGATGTGCAGATAGCAGCTTTCAAAGAATACAAGAAGAAAGATTGCAATGCATTGTCTTACATTCAATAAAATGTTGATAATCAACATTTTGAGAAGATTTCAAAAGCAACAAGATCTAAAGAAGCATGAGATATACTGGAGAATTATCATAATGGGGGAGAAAAAGTGAAAAAGTCAAGTTGCAGTCATATAGAAGAAAGTATGAGATGATGCAAATGGAGGAAGATCAGAAAGTAAGTGATTATTTCTCCAAGATGATTGAGATTGTGAATTTGATGAAGAATTGTGGTGAAACCATCTCATAACATATGGTAGTTGAGAAAGTCTTAAGATCCTTAAGTCAGAAATTTGATTTCATAGTAGCAGCAATTCAAGAAGCAAATGATGTGAAAACTATGAAGATTGAAGAATTGTAGAGTTCCCTTGAAGCACATAAATTACTGGTGATTGATAGAAGTTCAGAAAGATAAGTTCAACATGCCTTTCAAGCTCAAACAACCAAGAAGAAGGGAAATTACAAGAATTCCAAGAAGAAAGGAAAGGGTAGAACAACTGGTCAAACGATTGAAAATCCAAAACTAAGGACAAAACTGAATCTTTTAAAAGAGAAGGTTTTGTTAAAAATCAAAACAAGAAGATGGATTTTGACAAAAGTAAAGTTCAGTGCTACAATTGTGAGAAGTATGGACACTTTGTTGATGAATGTTGGTTCAAGAAGGATCAGAAGACTGAAGATGAAGCAAATATTGCTCATGGAGGTTATGATTAAGGGGGAGTATTAGAATATTAATCAATAATTGTCATGTAACTAAAAGTTAGTTAAGTTTGTTTCAAAAATTTGTTAGTTAGTTAAATAGCTTGTTCTACAAGCAAATGATATTGTGCCTATAAAAGGCTTGTATTGTGAAACTTCAAGTCTTAATGAGATTACACAATTCATAGCAACCATTCTATTCTTCTCTTTCCATATTTTCTGTTCTGTTCTTGCTATTTCTCAATCTTACTAAAAACTGTTTATTTCAATAAGCACTTCTGCGCATCAGAAACATAGTTTCTGCTCTAACAGTGAGTTGGTAACCCACAATACCTTTTCGAAGGCAACAAGCTAACACTTTTATATAAGCTAAATAAATTTATTGATTATCTTTCCCGTGAGTTTAGCTTAATTGGTAGGGACATTGCATAATATATGCAAGTGGTCAAATCTCAAACTCTTCACTTCTCCACATTTAAAATGTTTGAGCTCCAACCACTAAATTCCTTAAACACATAATATGATAAAGGAAAGTCAAATATAGTTTAGTTGCATCACATAGTTATAAAAGAAACCATGTACCTACAGTACGTTTTTTTTTTTTAAGTCCCTGGTTCACTTCAGAATGAATTTTTATAATTTGGATTTCGATCGTAAAGTTCTTTTTTATCTTATCAATACAGAGTTTTCATACCGTTTGTGAACATATGGGGTACAAAAGGAGAATTTTCCTCCCACAACATTTTTTTCATATACAAGAATTTTGTTCAACTAAAAGATGTTTCATTCAAAATTCAAATTATACGTTGTCACAAGTTCATAACTACGGAAGAATCAAATGAAGTAAAAATCAGAACATTAAGCTAGCTAGTTAGCTACAAATGATCCAAACATGACACTTTTGAAATCTTTACCGGTGTATATCATTCCATTGCGAGGCCAACAACCTGTTAAGCAAATGCATCCAAACAAATTGACTCCAAATCTTCAACCTTCATAACCGCTTCAATGACATTCATGTGTTTTGTGCTATGTTAATGGATTACATGATGGTTCTAAAAACCAAAAAGTAACTTGGTGAGATTTGCAACTCTGAGGCTTTGTTTGGGAGTTTGGAGGGGAGGGGAAGGAAAGACTTTGGAGAAAGAGAAATATAGGGGGAAATTGAGAAATCTTTCACATTTTTAGAGTGATAAATCAATGCTTATGATTAATATGTTTTTAATTTTAAGAATAGTATAACAAGATATATTAAATTTGAAAAATTCATATAAACCCTCCTCCAATACAATTTTTTAGTTCCTCAAATGAGGATGATTTTATATTTTGAAGAAAAATAAGTCTCCCAAAACCTCTCCTTCGAATGTTCTCTATTTCTTTCACTTACTCCTTTCTTTTTGTTGAGCCTTTCCTTCCCTTCTCCTCCAAACTCGCAAACAAAGCCTAAAAGACTTGAGAGAGGTCAGACTTGAACAAAGGTCTGCAATTAGAATATGAAGACAATTTATCATCAAAATTAACAAGGTTATTATAAGTAGTAACAGTAAATAAAAAATTATTACCTATTAGTCAATCAAACTAGAAGAGGGGTAACCTTGGCGCAACCGGTAAAGTTGTTGTCATGTGACTGGAAGGTCACGGGTTCAAGTTCTGGAAACAGCCTCTTATGTAAAAATAGGGTAAGGTTGCGTACAATACACCAAATGGTGGGACCCCTTCCCGGATCCTGCGTATGCGAGACCCTACTACTGATGTAATGCCTACCACTACTATTATTTGACAAACAATTCTCATACTATTCATAGCAACCATTGCATAAATAAGAGCAATATAAAAAACAATGTAAAATGAAAATTAATTTTTCATATAAAAATTTGGAGCATTGCATAAATCTACCGGCTAATAATTCTCAGAGCGTTCATTCATATATTATTTTCTTCATTGATAACTCCTTATTACTAAGCAAAATCATTAAAACAGAGAAAGTTTTACCTTATGTAGTTTGTAGAGACCAGCCTTGCAGAGATGGATGTAATGTAGTGGGTGGTGTGGGAGGCGATAGCCGATAGAGATGTTCAGGGATACTCGCAGATACGTACCCACGAAGTATCGAAATTAATTATTTTAATTTTTAAAAAATATTTTATCGGATACTTATATGATACTCCACAGATACACAATGATATTTCTAAGATACTTCACAAATATGTATCTTAGAAAAAGATGAAGGGTAAAAAGTGAGACAATGTTGTAAAAATTCAGTTGAGATGTATATGATTCAATTTTTAATATGCATCAATAAAATTGTTTCTCGATGAACCACTTAAAATTATACTTCTTGTAGATGGAGGTAACGAGAGATAGGTGATTCAGTTAATTAACATTAGATAAAATTTGTGTTAAATTCTTTTAATGATGTTTCTCTCGATATCCCAACATATGAAAATATAATATGACTTATAAGAAAACATTACATTTTTTAATTTTGATTACATGTATTATTTTTTAAAAAGTGTGACTTTCATAATAATATAATAATGACGAGTAATCAATTTTTATTTTCTTCAAGTATTTTACATAAATATAAATTTTATTATAAAAAAATTTGTTAACGTATGTATCGTATCTTATATTTTTAAAAAAAATTGTGTATCCGCATACTGTACCGGAACTCATACCCGTATTCGGGCTTCATAGCTCATAAGTCTTTGCAGCAGCCACTGATTTAGTAGACAAGGAGACAAACTCTTTATTAGGTAATGAATATTATTCAAAGAATAATTACAAGCGTATATTACTCGCAGATTAATGAAAGTAATGCAAAAACAACCTTGATCCCTGTCAAGAAATCTAAAAAATAATTAAAATACCCCTTCATTTTTTTTTCCTTCTTATTTTTGCTATTTCATCCCACAATAATGAATGAAATTAATTACCCTCACAGACTCACTTAAGAAAATCAGGAAGTTCATAATTGTTTGGATCCTCAACTTCATTGACCCAACCATACTTCTCCATGAAAGGATTGACCAATGACTTAGGTGGATAATTATCAATACAATCTTCCCAAACATTTGCATCTCCAACATCTTTCATCACTTCCCACAAGCAACTATTGCATTTAAATCCAGCACCAAAGCTTATCATAAAAACTCTATCACCTTTTTTGAGCCTCTTTTTTGCTTCCATGTACCCTAACACATACCACAAACTACTAGCAGAAGTGTTGCCAAAACGATGTAGTGTCATCCTTGCTGGCTCAAGATCATATTCATTAAGATCTAAACTCATTCCAATTCCATCAATCACTGCTTTACCTCCTGTGTGGAGGCAAAAATGATCAACACCAGTTTTGA
>Ga0315914_1007024_pt1 | contig 15747 bp, 7 predicted proteins | sample MpolenodulesMG_FD_203920 | JGI IMG/M metagenome (GOLD analysis project Ga0315914, IMG submission 203920) | Medicago polymorpha root nodule microbial communities from Los Angeles, California, United States - elongated nodules | ecosystem: Host-associated > Plants > Roots > Nodule | place: USA... | reverse complement strand
TAATAGGCCAAACAAAAACCAATTTTATTTTATTTTTTCAAGAAATTTTCGTTTTTGTTTGGCCTATTAAGGGGGTAAATCAAAACAAAAATATTTTACAGGGGGGTAAATCAAAAAAAATATTTTACAGGGAGGAAAACCAGAAATGACCTATATTACAGAGGGTAAAGACCTATTAACCCTATTAAGTATAAGTCAATGATATTTGAATGACTTAATATCATAAATTAATTAATTTTTCCTGAAACAAAAAAAAATTGTTTCAATGGTTTGCAAAAAATAATGACACGTGGCATTGGCTTTGATAGAATAGAATATTGTAGATTACCATGTGGATCGGCTCTTTCGGCTATGTTAAAATGTATCTATAGGAGAGAAGATAGGAGATATAGGAGAAGAAGATAGGAGATCCATTCAAATATTACGGTATTAATAATTTTAGAGATATTTTAAAAACTAACATTAAAGGATATGAATGTGTAAATAAATTGGATCAATTTTAAAGATAGTTTACATTGTCGGTGTATAATAATCATTCACGTAAATCAAATAAGATAAGATGCATTAACCTCCATCAAGAATTGTCCCTTTAAACTTGTTATATCTCAAAGTAAGATTCCTAATAGATGGGAAAGCCGGTAACCACTCTTGTAGATTGCTTCCATTTATCATATTCGAATCTAAATCAAGAATTTCCAATCTGCTTACATTTTTTGAACCTGAAAAACATAAGTTCGTTTGACTAAAAACTCAATATTTGTTATTTTAATCGGATAAAATTTGACAAAGCAAATATGTCTCAACATTAGAAATTAGAACACATTTGGCTTATTATTGTGATTGCTACCTTGTCCATTACTACACAATTGTAACACAAACCCAAATGATTGAAATATGGTAGCAGAATATTGGGTAAAAATCTTCTCCATTTATAACATTTTCCATTTGTTGCAATTTGGAGAGAGATAGACAAAAAAAAAATAAATGGTAGGTCTTATCACTAAGTGGATCCTACCATCATTATTTTTTTGTGTCTATCTCTCTTCAAATTGTAATAAATGAAAAAAGTTATAAATGGAGAGGATCTTAACCCAGAATATTGGGTACCTTCTAAATGTAAGTTGAATACATTGCATGCAGCTATTTTTATTTGTTAAATTTACTTGGCAGCCAATATACATTCAATTCAAAGAGTAATGGAGCTGTAACTATGCAATATTTACAATTAAAGGGTAATGTTTACTAACTAGTGCCCCAGACACCGGTTAAAGAGACTAATAAAGAAATTTTGCATTGAAAATTGTTAAAAAGTGATATGTTCAACTTTTTAAAAGTTAAAACTTTGTTGTTTTCAAGTAAAAGTTTCTATTTTTTACTTTCTTAACTAGTGTCCGGGGCACGACACTAGTTAACATGACTCAAAATTAAATGCTTAAATACCTTCACGAATAATTAAATCGACTAATTTATTTTCACTCAAATCGAGAATCTTCAAGCTGGTTAAAGTTGATACTCCTGCAAGACGCAAATAATGGATCGATTAATTATAATTTCAACGCATAAATCAGAAGTACTACCTCATGTTCTTTTTATTTGAGATAAATACGTCAATCAAAATTGATGTATTTAGTTTATAATGTAGATCAAATAAATCAACTTTGGTTGACCTATTTGTCTCTTATAAAAACGACAGAAGGAGTATTAAAGTACTCCTTCGAAGAATGGAGTAAAAAAATGGTACAAAAAATTGCACTTAAACTTTATATGAATACGAAAATTGCACTTATTAATCAATCAAAAGTTATCTTTTGTCTGTCTAATTATATTTACAATTGATGTATATGATTTTCAAATGACATTGCCATGATCATCACATGCAAGGAAAGAGTATACTCACCACTAATATCAAGCGATTCTTTCAAGTTGTTGCCACTTAAATCAAGAGATCTGAGAAGGGAAAGACCACTTAGGTATGAAAGAACATTGTTGCTCAAACTGTTGTCCCTCAACGAAAGAACTTGTAAACTGGACGGCCACGTTAATCCATGATTCTCTGATAAACAATTTAGAACATGTCATTATCTGTATTCATTAGGAACAAGGAACTTAGAGACCATAAATTATCAAATAATGACTACAAACCGCCTAGAAGCCATGGGTTCAGATTGTTCCAAGATAAGTCAAGGATCTCCAAAGACCTTAGTTTTGATATATCTAGCAATAAACAAACATGCCCATGTTTTTCAAACAAAATAGGAAAGAAAGATAAAAAAGATTATTAATTAATATGAAAAGTATGACATACTATGAATTGATCTCATAGTAAGTTCGGTCCTGACTAAATTTAAACTCTTGAGGGATGAAAGGCCACTAAGAGCAGATGCAACATCAATGTCTTTGAAATTGTTGAAGGAGAGGTCGAGGATCTCAAGATTCTTCAATATGGCGCATAATCCTACACGTTAGATTAGTAGAGTGTGTTTGAGCATCCACGTTGTAGGGTCTTTACCATTTGAGACCCAATACCTAATAAGTACCCATTAAAGGAAAAAAAATTGGGGGTCTCTTGGGACTCGGGGTCTCATTTAAGACCTTCAATCTTAAGTGTACCCCACACAACTTTTCAATAAAATAATTATTATTTGAGTTGTTTTTGTTGCTTTTCATTAATAAATAGTTATTGGTGGGACTCATTTAAAAATTTTAATCAAGGATCTTCATTGGAGTGGTTGAGTACCTATTAGTTATTATCATTAAAAAATAAAAACAAAATAAAAAAAGTGATGTGTCTATGCACGACCCGTTTAAGACTTCAAATGTGAGGGTCTTCACTATGGATGCCATTAATGCACCAATTAGCTACATATCTTAATAAAATAAAAAGTGATAATCAGTGTTATATAGCCTACCTTGTATATGAAGATCTGAGTCCAATCCAATGCCTCTCAAATACAGTTCCTTCAAAGATCTGAATCCCATGAGTGAGGGTAGGATTTCATTACTCAAATTGTTTTCACTTATGTCAAGGACCTCCAAATGCAGCAACTTTGATGAAAGTGTCTCCAAAACTGCGTGAAAATCTATGGTACGGTACAAATTTGTATTAGTGTTGTGAAATTAATTTGCTGAAGCAATTAAAATAAAAATTATTGATTTCTTTAATTATTTATATTTTATAAGAAAGAAAACTAAAACTGGCCTGGCCTCACCGTAAATCTATTGATTTTTACTTTGTTTGAGAAATAACCTTGATCAGTTCTTGTACAATTGTACATGTAAGAGATTGACAGGTCGAGAGTCTTCAAATCTTTGAAGATTGCAAAATGTGAATAGTTAAGTGGTCCAGTATTGGAATATTGAAGTTTGAGTTTGGCGACTCTTCCAGTGGTGGTGTTGCATTCAACTCCTTTCCATTCACAACAATCACTACTGTCATACAAAAACAGAGCATTTCCAGTATCAAATTCAAAAGTATAATAATCCAGATTATATTTCAAATTAGACGTCATAGCAATAAGAGCTTCTCTCTCTTGGTTCAAACACCCTTCACAATACATCAATTCAAGTGAAAAAACGAAAAGTAACCAAAACACGCCACCTACTAAGCTCTTCATTTTTCTTCTTCACGTTTTGTTGCAAGACAATAGAGATTAATTGGCTGTTTAAATCAAGAATGTCATTCCATTGAACTATCATTTATTGCTAAGGATAGAATGACTTGACTGGCTAGCTAGAGTAGACTTTGCAGTCAACTCGAGAAGCTTATCATTTATTGTACGCGCCGTGTTGAAGACATTCATCCATTGTTGAGTCAAAAAATACAAATATTTAAGAGCATCTCTCAAGTATGTTGGGGGTTTTGATTTGTTTTTAACTATCAGGATATGTAACATTTTAAGATTAACTTATTATCATAAGGTCTCTTCTCCTAATTAGCACCAGACACACTCTTGTCAAGTCATTCTACTTTTATCTTAATTTATTACTCCATCTGTTTCACAATGAGTGTCGTTTAAGGTTTTTTCACACATATTAAGAAATGACATGAAATAATCATTAGACATAACATTTTTACTAAATTGTTCTTACTTTATAAGATATCTCAGTATTCATTCAAGCATTCAAAGATAAGGATTTCTTCATCAACGCTCATCTTCTTCATCTCTATATAAATGACCAAGTTAGATTGAAGAAGGTTACGACGCTACCCATACTTCAAAGTGTATACAATGTCTAACATATATATATATATATATATATATATATATATATATATATTTACATACTTGTTAATAATATATATTTTGTCTAGAAACGGACAAAGAAACATCTATGAGGTTACACTATAACTCTACTAAGCTTCATATACGTTTACTAATCTTGAGTTTGTGAAAACACTATATTTTTTTGCAAAACAATTTGTTGTTGTAAACCTATGGATTTAGATTAGGAAGTCTTCTAGATTGAGGCAAGGAAATAATGGGCAAGTTTGTCTTAGTCTTGTTAGTGTAATCAAGATTTGATTATAGCGAAAAAATCCTTAGAAGTGCAATGGGCCTAAAGTTATTCCCGGATTGTGGGATGAACTAGGATAAATTCTGTGTTATCTTGTTTCTCTTATCTTTTTACTTTCTGCTCTTATATGTGTTTTTTAAAGAGTTGAAACAAAACCGTGCCATTAGGGTGCTCATTATACGTGCATCACAGAGAACAATATAGTGATTCCATTAAGGCAAGTGAGTAACGAAAACTTAATGTTCAACTTGAAGTGATAAGTGACTAAATTAGTAATGGAGAATAAGAAAGAGAGATGGCTGGAGTTTAACTTAAAGAAAGAGAGAAAATGAACAAAAATTAAGCAATCGTGCAAATGGTGCAACAAAAGTTGTCATGCCATAAAGTATTTTCCTTTTTTTTTCATGCATGCTTTTCCATTAACACGACCTCATATTTCTCTTTCATGTCATAATGATCATCAAAATATGGTTAGATAAGTCGCATTTACTTGGAAGTCAACATTGGGAGTAAAGATCCTCTCCATTTATTTAAAATAAATGGAGATTGTTATTTAGAGGGATATAGATATAAAAAAAATAGTGGGTTCCACTAATCATTTAGTGTCATCTTCATTTCATCCATTTGGTGAGAAAAAGACAAAATAAAGTTTTAAAAAATATATAAATAATTAATAATGGTGAAACCCACTAAGTGATAGGTCTCATTATAAATTTTTGTGTTTATCTCTCATTAAATGACATTATCCGTTGGTTTCAAGTAAATGGAGATGATCTTTTCCCTAATTAAATACTCCCTCCGATCCTATTTATAAGAAAAAATTGACTTTTTAGATTCCTCGTGTAATTAATGTATCTTGTCTAGAATATAAACCAAATACATCACTTAAACAATGAATCAAAAAATTCAAATATTTCTTATAAATAGGACTGGAGGGAGTATATTTTTTTTCAAACTTATGTGTCTTTATCTCTTCAAATGATAGAAATGGAGAAGGTAACAAATGGAGAGGATCTCAACTCCAACATTTGAGGCTTTCATTTGGACTATCCGTTTATGATCTTTTATTCCATCCATTTGAGAGATAAATAGGAGTTGACATCCTCTCCATTTTCTACAATACTACCTCTGTCTCTAATTATAAGACCCTTTTGAGAATTTTTTTTGTCCCTTTTTATAAGACTCCTTTGCTATTTCCAACTACATTAATTATTTCGTTACATACATACCCCTATTTGTTATACATCTTTTTGTTCAATCAGCAATAAATCGCATATGAAAAACATAAAATAACTCTCTTTCTTAAGGATAAAATTGTAAAAACAATAGTGATTAGAGACAACTTTAATATAAATATCTAATTCCTTAATCCCCGTGATTTTAACAAAAAGGTCTTATATATAGGGACGGACATAGTAAATGACAATATCCATTACTATAATTTTTGTGTATAAATGTGCAATTAATGTCATATATTCTAAAAAGTGTGCATTTATATCATGTATTTACAACAAAACCATAATAATGGACATTGTCGGTTATTGTATCAAATGAAAAGAATTTTAACCGGATAAATACACAAAAAAATTAAAAAAAATATAAAATAATTAATGATTCTCTCCAAATGGATGGAGGATCTTAACTCCCAATGAGCATTGTCATTTTGTCTATGAAGAAATATAAATTTTATATTTTATTATTTTTTTAATTTTTAAAATTTAATGCACTGACGTTTTAAATCATATTTCTCTACGGAGTTTGTTAACATGTGGCACAATATTTGCAAAAATGGAAATCATTTTAACTAAAAGTTTGTGATTATGTGATGCTTATCTAAAATTTGAGGATATCATTCCTTTAAACAGTTATATATTTAATAAATTAGGAAAAAAATAGCATGATTTGACTAGAGTAGGCTTTGTAGAGTATCTTAAACTCTAACTATATAACGTGTTAAAGGTATTTGTGCAAATGGTGCGACAAAATTACCGTGTCATATAAAACTACTCAAGAAAAAAAAAAGCATGTTCTTCTAAATTTAAGTGGAAAAATCATCAATGTTTTTTTTTTCTTTTTTCCTTTTTAAAACGAAAACCAACATAAACCCACATAACCTCTTCATTTTCATCTTCACGTTTTTGTAAAAGATTGGATTTAATTGGTCATTTAAATCATAAAAACTGTGTCCATATATGTGATGTTTATACGTATCTCGTTGAGTTTTGTTTCTAAAAAAAAAAATAGGGTTAAGATCCTCACCATTCATAAAAATAAATTGAAGATGCAATTTGAAGAGAGATAGACACAAAAAGTAGGTGGTGGGTCTTATCATTAAGTGGATCCCACTATCATTAATTATTTTTTACTTTTTATGGGGTAAAGATCCTCTTTATTTATAAAAACAAATGGAAAGTAGGTCACACCATCATTAATTATTTTTACTTTTTATGGGGTAAAGATCCTCTCTATTTATAAAAATAAATGGAAAGTGGGTTCCACCATCATTAATTATTTTTTACTTTTTATGGGGTAAAAATCCTCTCCATTTATAAAAATAAACGAAAGATGCAATTTGGTGAGTGATAGAGACATAAAATAGGCAGTGGGTCCTACCATTAAGTGGGTCCCACTATAATTAACTACTTTTTTTTTTTGTATCTTTATCTCTCCAAATTGTCGAAATGGAGAGAATCTTAACTCCTTTTTATACTCGCTCCGGTCACATTTATAAGCAACTTTTGCTTTTTCAGATTTATTAAATAAGTGACGTATTTGAAACATAATATAGCCTTGATACGTCACTTAATTAATGAATCTAAAAACAAAAGTTGCTTATAAATATGATTAGAGAGAGTATTATTAAAGGTGTTTAGAAAAAGATACAGTACAAGTGAAAACGAGATACAATGAATAAAGATAATTCAACACGGTGAGTAGTTAGTTGAGTACAATAAAGCCATTTGAACTTCTTAGAAGCAATTAGTGCAATAGAAACACTCAAATTGACTACGAAGTCAATTCATGCTTTCCTTTCTCGAATTAATTATTATTAACTCAACGAGATACATTTTTGAGTCAAGATCTTTTCCATTTATTTCTCTCTCAATTTCTTCTATTTAGAGAAATAAAGATATATAAAAAGGAGTTAAGATTCTCTTCATTTCGACCATTTGAAGAGATAAAGATACACAAAAGGAGTATATTTTTTAGGTTTAAATGTATTTTTCATTAGGGTATACATGAGTCGATTTGGGTTGGGTTTGGCCAAACCCAATATCCAAACTATATAAGGTACTCCGGTTTGGGCAAACCCACTAATTTTCAATTTCGTTTAGGTTAGGTAATGGTTTACCCAAATTATTTTTCTGTTTTTTTTTTTAATATTAAATGACAATTCTTCATATTTTTTCATGAAATAACCAGCTTTTTATTTTCATAATAAAATTGGGTAACCTATTTTTACTATATGCTAGTGTCATAATATAATAAAATACTTGCAAACACTAAAGTTGAATTACGTAAAATTGTTTTAGTATCAAAACAACTAAAAAGTGCAACATCATAATTTGTAGCTCTAACATGCTTTGATTTTCAATTTAGAAGATGTCTTGTTTCAATTTTAGAAATTAGACTTTATTTATGACTAAAACCTTTGTTATTCTCCTTCCTCCCTATGAAAATAAAAATAAAAATATGGACATTATTGGATAAGTGGGTTTATTGGGTCTGAGTTTGTTTTACCCAAAACCCATTATTTTTTTATGGGTTTTTCATTTTTTAAAACCATGTCCACCCAATAAACCCAACCCAACCCAACCCACTTTTTTTGGGTGGGTTTGCCGGGTTTTTGGGTTGATACAACCCAAGTACACCCCTACTTTTCTTTACTTTGTAGAACCATTTAATGACAAGTTTTGTAAGAACTTTTTTTTTCTCCTTTTATTGGTAAAAAACAATAAAAAGATACATGATAAAAACATCATATAAGTTTTATTAAAAAAAAAAGTTACTGTTTTATTTTTGTTATTTATTGTTTCTTTTTGTTGTTAAAGTGTAGGAAATGACACATGTATCGAAGCTTAGGTACCCAAAAGATATGGGGATGGGGCACCCAACTTGTTGTCCATGAGGGTATGGACTCGACTACATGCGTTTTTTATGAACGCGGGTACGGGGATGGACACTAATGGACAAAATAACAAGTGTATTATATAGTCACCGAACAGTAAAAAAATTCAACTAAGCTATCACAATGGTGACTAAGATAATGGTAACTAATTGAAGGGTGGGGTGGTGGTGTTCTCACTTGGCGGAGGGAGGGAGGGAGGGAGGGAGGGAGGGAGGGAGGGAGGGAGAGAGTGAGTGAGTGAGTGAGAGAGAGAGTGAGAGAGAGAGGCGGAGGGAGAGAGAGAGAGAGGCGACTATGTCATGTCAATGTCAGATTCACATCTAAATTGTTTAAGTAACTACAAACTATAGATAGAGTGTTGACTGATTGCTTGACCTAGTGATATTTGATCAAAATGGTTAGGCCAATTCCCTAACACTAACTCTCTTCAATAGTCATATACTCCATAATATCTTAAATGAAATGATGACCGTTGAAGGTTTTGGAACGCCAAATTCAATAACAATTATTCATAGAATATGTCTATGCTAGGAAAGAATCAGACAATCCATACTCTTAATTTTATTCAAGGCTGGGGTTAGTTGACCTTGATTTGCATCAATTCATGAATGATCATATAAACATAAATATAATCGAACAAAAATATAATTGAATAAAAAAAATCAACAAATCCACAAAATTATTTTAAGTTACATGATTTAAACAAATACATGAAGCTCCTCTTTCATGACCTAACCAAGATAGGTTTAGCTACTAGTGATGTCAAAACACATATTAAACATCATGAATAAACAAACATAAGAAAAGAATCATCAGTGACGACTCCTCACTCTATAAGTGCTTGATTGACGAATTGACAAATTCACCAAATTGTTCCAGTTAATAAAGTAGTAAGTTATCGTCTTCACATGGATTATCGTTCAACTTGTCAGTTAACAAAAATCATTTGAGTAGAAAAGTAATTAAAAGAGTTTTAGGGTTGCAAGTTTTGAATTGTCCTGTTTAATGCGTGATTGGGTTTTTGATTCAGATGTTTAATGACGATTAAGGTATCTTGAAATCCCCTCTACCTTCTTTGTTGGAATTAATGCAGTTTAAGATTAGTTATGATTTTTCCTTGATTAACGAGAGTAGGACTTCACTCTGTGATGGAATGGCGGGAAGTTTGAATATTTGTTCTACAACTATAAGTTCATCATGGAACCCTAATCAAGATAATTTAGTTACGCATAGTAACCGACCTCATTACAAAAAAATAGAGAAACATACCCTAGAGAGAATAAGAGGAGGAGAAAAGCCTCTGCCTTCAAGTTATGATGTTTTACCCTTGCCTTGTACCTCTATTTTCTAAATGAATAAAAATGTGTTCAAGGATCTCAATTTATATTGCATCATTACTTAGAGATTAAGAGATGAGGACTAGACTTTTTCCTTTGATTCAACATGGAAAACAAGCTAAACTGCATTTTTACCGTACTCATGCGCAGAGGCGCATGAGGCAACATGCATAACTATCTCAGCGCATTGCTCATTGCTAATTCAATTATTGCAATGTATAAGTTTAACAACATTCTATTGAATACAATTTCATAGTTTTTCATTCATATTCGTTGTTTACTGGTGTTTTTGGTAAATGATAGACGAAATTGGCAAGTGCATTAAATCGCAACAAGAAGTAAAGTAGTAAGTTGTATCATTCTCCACATGGATTGTCGTTCAACTCAATAATTAGCAAAACTTATTTTAAAACGGAAAAATAGTAAAAGATGATTAAAATGGCAGGGTTTAATTACACTGCCTTGATAGATTTTTGGCAAGTGTACCAAAACTATCGAAGTAATAATAAAGTTCGTATCCACGATGACCGTTGTTAATTTCTACTTAGCAAGTTTGTTAAAATAAAGGATGTATTAAATTCAATGGTTGCCCTAGGCAGTTGGATTAAGTGCTAAAAATAATAAATTGCAAGTAAATAAAACTGGTTGGAAATTGGATTAAAACAGATGATCAAGCCAGTGAATCCTCTATTTGTCCCTGTGGTAGCTAGATTCTCTATGTTCTCAATGTAATTTCAGCCTTTCCGACGGATTAACTTATTATCTTTGATCAATCTCTTGACTCAAAGCCCTTTCCTAGGTCATAACCTTTTAATCTCTTAAACCGATTGAATAACTTTGGAAGCGGTGTTCTAGTTCGTTAACCCTAAGTCTTAACTCTCAACTTCCTATCTCTAGTTTCATATGTTGAGTTAATCACAATTACTATGTCCGGTTCAATAGCTAGGGTTAGTAGTCAATTGAAACCTAAATTCAATTCAAGCAATCGATAGAAGTTAGTGTTAATAGTCATACACACGATATTAAGAAAAGCATTAAGCAAGAATAATTATGAATAAAGACTAAATTATATTGATTATAATAGAGTCAAAAACTACATGGATTCACAGATACAATAGATTCATCTTGGCTTAATCAACAAGAAAATTTAGCTAGACATGATCAAATAAATAAACAATATAGTAAAGAAAATAAACTGATAGAGTGCTCCTCAATTCCTTCTCAATGGCTACTGTTGATGTTTCTTTTCATATCCATGTGCCTCACTTCTTGTCTCGTGATGCGTGTCTTTTTCTAAACCAAAGTGATATCGCCGCCTGCTGTTCCAAAACCGCAAAACGTGAATGAATGGTAAAGTGTGTGGCTTCCACATATATAGCCTCTTGAAACTTACTTTCCTCCCAATTTTCTTCTTCAGCGTGTTCCATTTTTTCCTTGTTGCCTTCCAATTTTCTTGGGTCAACACACAATGGGTCAAAGGCCCATCATATTTTCTTCTATTAGCAATTTTCTTGGGTCAACACACAATTTGTTGTGAGTAATAATAAGCAATTCTTCCTTATTTGACTCAATAAATCAAAAACGAAACTTTATTTAAAATGACTCTAAATTAAATACTAAACTAATAAAAATAGACTAAAACTTAATTAAAAAGATTCTAAAAATGTGATATAACGAACTGTCATCATGCCTAACGCGAGATTAGGTTTTGTGTTTCAGAAGATTAACGGAGATTAAGGTTTCCTTGAATCACCCCTTCGTCTTTGAATGGAAATTACCTTTTCAGAAATTAAATAACTTATTTCGTGATCATTGATTTAATGTGCCACGACGATATTACTCGTTCTAAGTCCCTAGGTTAACTTGTGTAGGACCAAACAGAGTCGTGTACTACGCTAACGAAGGAAAAGCAATACCGAGTCATTAAGCATTAAGAACGGGCATCGGTTTAATTTAAATCTCAACACACATATGAGAAATAAACTGAATGAAAACTTTTTTAATAAATACCAACAAATAAGAAGGGGTTCATCGTGGAACCCTAATCAAGAGGTTTAGTTGTTTATGGCAACAAATATCGTAACAAAAAAAAATGCCAAAGAAAGAATAAAAGGGGGAGAAATTCCACTTTGAATCTCTGATGTTTGACCCTTTCTTTGCACCGTCAATGTTTTTGAATGAATAAAACAGTGTGCAAGCGTCTTTATTTATAGCATGATGTTACTTAGGGGTTAAGAGAAGAAAAATGGGCTTTATCCGCCGATACAGCTTCAAAAACAAGCAAAAAGTGGGTTTTTACCCGGTACCTGGCACAGGGCACCTAGGGCAGCAGTGAATTGCTTCCCCATTCCTTCCCATGCGCAGGGCGCCTGAGGCATCCCCTCAGGTGCAATTTCTTGCATTTTCTTCCTATTTTCGATCGTTCTTTCGTCTGAAAACTCCTAGGAACTTAAAATGAATTTTCTTCACTTTGTCTTGTCTTAAACAACCTTATAAGAACCCTTGATCATCAATTCTTCATCCTTGATCCTTCACATGGTGTCTTGATTTGATGATTTACATGATTCCTCACTATAAAACACTTAAAACACCTATGGAGTTGCATGATCTAGGATAAAACTGAATTAGAACAACTCAAGTGAAAAGAATACAGTGATACAACTTCTTAACATTGATACAGCTTCTAGGAACAAAGTTGTGTATGCTGAGGCCGGAAAGGATTTTGTTGATGCTCTTTTCAGCTTATTAACATTGCCTTTAACAATTATTGCTAGACTCTTCCGCTAAAAAGTCAAATGTTAAATCTGTGAAGCCTGAGCTTATTGTATCAACGTGTGTTAGATCTTGATGAAAAACACTTATGGTCGCAAACTTGCAAAGAAATGCCCCTCGAGCCAAGGAACTCAATGGAAACTTATTGCCAGCAGATGAAACTGAACATTGATGACACACCAATGCATTACTTATTCTGTAGTGATTGGGGATGTACAAGAAGGAAAATTGAGAACCTTTTGAGCAGTTTGAGGAATCAAGAATGCTATTGTGGAAGAGTACTGAATAAAGTTGTATCCCCATAATGTTTGAGCTTAGGAAATGGCTTTGTTAACAAAAATGCTACATTTATAATTACCGACGACCTTAATGTCATGCCTAATGCTTTTTGAACGAGTGCACATCAACATCAAAGGCATGGAATTGATACCATTGACGCTATTGTGGAACACATTGTTTATATCATCAAGAAAGAGGTATATTTTTCCGTATAATCCACAATTTCTTTTTACTTTTTCTCGGAATTGATTTTTGTAGGTAGTTGATCTTCTCAAATTATCATTGTTCTCAAACACCTATTTGACCAATTTAATCTTAAAGACGAACCAGATTGTTGATAATATTTACCAAAGAAACAAAATTGATTTTGCGAAGGGAGAGCAACCATCTGACGACAGTAAGAAGATGATTGTGAAAATAATGGTAAGAAAATCAACTAGAGTCTGTATTTGTTGAACTGAGAGGAAGAATTTTTTATTTCTTTTACTAAAAGTAGAGGAAGATTTTGATTTTAGTTTTCTAACCTTCCCCTTGGGGGGAGTGTTGCCACACTCTTGCATTGATAATTTATACAAAAGCATGACTGAGTTGAGCCCCCAAAGATATTTAACCTCACATGACATTATAGACAAACTAACTAAGCCTCAATGTTTCCCACATTTCACATTTCAAGATTAGCAACCAAATATTAGCAATTGGCGCAGCATCCTTACCTGTTTATTATTGTCATACTTAGCTATAAAAGCAGTGTATTGCGCTGATCTAACAAAAGAAATGGTGCGTTCCAAGTATAGATCTTGTGTTCCTGAAAAATTTGTACCGTTTAAACTTAAATTGGTTAATCCTGATTCCTCCATTGCACTTAAATTGGTTCTAAAAGAGTCAAGAGCCATAGTTGTCGCTTCTTTGGAGTAGTGGTTACCGGCAGTATCGACACTAATTTCATCAAATGGTTATTTATATTTTATGGAACATGTTTTAAATATGTCTATGGTATTATGTTCACTCACCATATTATTTCATGTCTTCCTCGTGAATAATAGCACTTTCCTTGCGATAGAACTTTTCTTCATTTATCCATTATACTAAATAAAAACAATAGAAAATCAACCCACTTGGGTTGACTTGGTGGTATTGGCTTGGGATCTGGGAGTGTGCTCCTCCTCAAATATGTCTATGGTATTATGTTCACTCACCATATTATTTCATGTCTTCCTCGTGAATAATAACACTTTCCTTGCGATAGAACTTTTCTTCATTTATCCATAATACTAAATGAAAACAATAGAAAATCAACCCACTTGGGTTTACCTGGTGGTATTGGCTTGGGATCTGGGAGTGTGCTCCTCCTCAAAGTCTTAGGTTCGATTCTCTCCAGTGTTAATTTGGATGGGCTAATTTAGCTTCTTCAAAAAAAATAGAAAATAGAAAATCATAAATAAGAAGAAAACATGATAAATAAAAATAAAAATAAAAACAGATCGAGATAGATGGCTTCTACCCCTTGGTCCTTGCAATTGAAGGAGCTTGGGTGTAGTCACAGATTCCCTGTTTTGTTTCCCCTTGATCTCACCTCAATTTTCTCCTTGTTGGTCTCACCATATCCTATTGAAGATATATGACTGAAATTCTGAAAGTGATCAAGAAACTATGTTTCCATTGATGAAATTGCATTCAGTGTGTTTATTAACACTACAAAATTGTAAATGTGAGATTACAATGTATTATACAGCCAGCACTGAGATTGTCGCACAACAGAATGTTGACTTAAGTAGAAGAGGTTGAATTACTTTAATTTAAATTAATCTAGTTACCAATGATTTCTTTTTAGCATACCAAGAAATGAGATTAGGTCCAAAGAGTATGCTGGATCTAAAAATGGATCTTCAATATTCCGAATATTTATTCCAATATGCAATCAAATAGAATGGCGTACCAAGATAGCTTGCTTATAGAAGAAAACCAAAACTCGAGTAACTATTGATATAACAAAAACCTTCTTTAAAATGTTCTCTAAGATTTCAAGTGGAATTCCGATAAATTGACATACTTTGTTTACACTTAATCCCGGGACACATTAGAGTTGCATATTAAAGAGTACCATCTATTGAGCGATAAATGGTTGAATTTGGAGGAGTGTCAGCTCCGCAATTTGCTGATTTTGCAGATGCCTACCATTGGAGATGAGATACCTTTTGCATCAGACTTGCTTGCTTTATATATAAGGCCACAAAATATTTACGTTGTGAAAGAAGAAATGATTCATTTTCTCAATTGCTCCACCTCGATGCCAAGGAAATAATCCAAAAAACCAAAGTTGCATTAAAACAATGAGTATTGAGCTTGAGGATCAAGTCCTGAATGAATGTTGAAAATGAACCATTGATGATTAATATGTAGAGGCGTACTCCATATAGGTATTTGATATTCTCAAATTGCCATTACTCTTTGACGGACTTTATCTTAAAGAATAAACAATTTCATCCAATGATAGTGAAAGTGAAAGTAAGAACATCTACCAAAGAGATTCTATTTGCTGAAGCGGGGGAAGATTTTGATTACTTTGTTTTTTGTTTTCTAGCCTTCGGTGTTTACCACAATTTGAGCTTAGCAATCAAGTATTACTAATTGTCCCAGAATCCTTACCCGCTTATTTTTGTCAGTCACTATGACAATAATGGATTTCCTTCTGTCTATTTTACAAAAGAAGTGGTG
>Ga0315914_1007022_pt1 | contig 15748 bp, 7 predicted proteins | sample MpolenodulesMG_FD_203920 | JGI IMG/M metagenome (GOLD analysis project Ga0315914, IMG submission 203920) | Medicago polymorpha root nodule microbial communities from Los Angeles, California, United States - elongated nodules | ecosystem: Host-associated > Plants > Roots > Nodule | place: USA... | reverse complement strand
CCCCCCCCCTTCTTGTGGTTTTTCTCACCTTCACATACTTCATTTCTTCATATTTGTTAAAGTAAATTACACTCCCCTCCCCTAAGAGAAGCTTGAATTACACTGCCCTCCTCTCTTATGTTAAAATATACATTCCCCTTCCTTGAAAAAGTAAAATTTATACCCCCTCCCTTATAAAATGCTTGAATTACAACATCATCCCTTAATAATTACATATGCACTACACTTTAATCTATTTAACATAAATAAATATTTTTATGATATATACTAATTTTGAACTACCATTTAAGAAAAATAAATTCATTTCTTTATAATTTAAATGTCAATGATAATTAAATTTAAATATTTTTCTATTGATTTTATAATTTAGAGTATAAAATTAACTTTTAAATAACCATGATTTACTGTCTTTAGTAATTTTTCACATATTTTAATTTTATTTTGGGTTGTTTCATATTTTATTATAGGGTTTAAAACTACACGTTAATGAAATTGTGAATAAAAAATAGCGAAAAATACATATTCAAATTTTGATTATATTAAAATAGAGCCACAATACTATTTTTTTTTCGAAATGTGTTAGATTTTTATTTTTTTGCTAGATTAATAGAAATAAAATAAAAATATTGAGGAAGTAAAGTGTAGATTTTAAAATAAGAGAGGAGGAGAATGTAATTCAAACTTCTCTTAGGGAAGGGGAGTGGAAAATTTCTAATATGTTTTGAATAAGAGGAGATGAGAGTGTATATTTTAACACAAGAGGGGAGATGAGTGTAATTCAAACATATTTGAGAGAAGGAGAGTGTAATTTACCCTACTTGTTATTATAAAACAAGTGAGTCTTTTGTCTTTATTCGTCTTTCATAAGTATCATTTATTACGCTTTTAATTGAGGGGGGAGGGAGGAGTGGATAAGAAGGAAATGGGGTCTGATTCTGAAAATGAATTTTATTTTGACCTTTCTATCTAGATGCGTGATGTAGTATCAAAAGTAAGTATTTATGTTATCGTCTCCACAGAGACTGATGTGATATTCTAGGCCGTTCAACAATCTATATTGTTCTGAGCTAGGGTTGTCGGGTATTTTATTTCATATACTATCAACTAAGAATTTATAAATGGGAGGAGAGTTGACAGGGAAATAAGTATGCTGGGATTAAACTTCATCAACCTACTTGTACGTATTCTCGGATTTGGGTTGCGGATTCTAACTATCAATCGATATTATCACATATTGCTCAACAACATCATTCGTGTCCAAATGATATCGTGATTTCTATTGGATCGTTTAATTGTCGATGTCTCACACTATTAAACGGTCCAATAGTCGATTGTATCGTTGTATCATCGATTTTCCAAACTATACAATGATACAAAAGCTTTAAGTTCCAATATTCATAGTGATTACCAACCTAAGTTCCATGTCTAGAACAAGAGTATTGATAGAAGATTATTCTAACCTAGATTCAAAAGGTATTTTTCAATCACCATTCAAATCCATAAGATCAAACATGGAAAGCAAGAATAACATCAATATCATAAGGTAAACTAGAATCACACAACATCCCAATCAAAAGGAATACATACTAATAGAGTTAACTACATTTAATCCCAGAAAAAAAGAGTTTAGTTACTCATTGTCATGGTAACCTTACAAGGAGAAAAGAAGAGATGGAATGGAACCAAGCCATGATGTCTCACTGATCTTGTGTCTTCCTTCAATCCTTATGCTCCTTGCTCCTTAGGTTCTCTCTGTGTTTTCCCCTGTTTTCTCTCTTCCTCCAGTGGCCTAAACTATCCTCCTCTGATCGGTCCTTGTTGAAATGAACAAATGGGCTTTTATATGGCATGTTCTGTCTCAACTCGCCTCGCGGGTAAGTTTGCTCACCATGGCGAGTTGAGCTTCCTTCCCTAGTGGTTTTCTGCCACGTCAGCTCTGAGGGGGTTAGACCGCCTTACTCGCCTCCCGAGTAATTTCACTCGCCATGGCGAGTAAACATGTACTTCTGCCTATTTCTTGCTGATGCTACTCGCCATTGCGAGTTGGAGGCGAGTAACTTCAACTTTCTGCCTCAGCTCGCCTTTGAGCTTCGCCGTGGCGAGTTGTCCTTTGCATTTCTCATGCTTTCTTGCTTCTAAAGTGTCCAGGCGTGCATTTTCCTACAAAGAGTTGGCATTAGATGTGAAAAGCATAATTGAATGATTCTTCATTATTTGTGAGCTTTTCGTAGGATAACTTGCAAACCAAGTAATCAAAGTGCATACAATATATAGTCTATTTAACTCCTTTTTGACACTTATCAATGCGTTCAACGGTAAAGGAGGAGGCAATTCAAGTTTTATTAATCCGGTCTTAAACTCTATTACACTTTTAATTGTGTAAGTTGCGTTAAAGTTAAATTTTGAGGACGATGTTTCCTTTTAATACTTTCTTGAACAATGTCTTAAAGACATTTGTTAACAAGACTTTACAAAATTTAATGCATGTTTGAATCTATAGTGAGTTTGACAAAGTCAGAATGATATCATGACTTTGTTGAAATTTTAAAGTATAGTTTTTATCAAAATCAGGATAATGTACCATAATCAGGCCACATTCACTCACTTAATAAAAAATATACTTATTCAGATGTGGCCTCTCCTAATAAACTACTTCCAAAGACAAGAATCATAATTATTACATATAAAAAATGCTGATATCACTGCCAGGAAAGAAAGTATGAATAAATACAATTATATTATGATTTATGAGTGATATAATACAAAAAATAGTGAGCTGATTGACAACAATCCAAAACCAAAAACGAACCTCAATATAGCTAAAAAACAAGACAAGACAACTGGAAAAAGAATCAAATACCTCACCCAACTCAGTGGTAGTAAGGACTTACAGTTATATACATTAGTTAAGCACATTAGTAATCCTATCTAAAATCAATTATAGGTCCCCCTCACCCACTCAGTGGTATAGTAAGGAGTAAGGACTTATACCTATATATTAGTTAGGAACATTATTAATTTATTTCAGTTTGCTTAGGATTTTCAAGTTCACATGGCAAACCATTCTAATGTGATAGACTTAGGTCATGTGAATGGAAATGGAGAGAAGAGATCCGAAAGACAAGAATCAGAAGATGAAGAAAGTTTCTCATATGCTATACAGCTTTGCAGTTCTATGGTGCTACCAATGGCACTCCATTCTGCAACTGAGCTTGGTGTATTTGATGTGTTGCAAAAAGCCGGTAAATATGCTCAACTCTCTACCGATGAGATTGTGTCTCGTATCTCTTGCAACAATCCGGACGCCCCTAAAATGTTGGATCGCATTCTTGCTCTTCTTGCCTCACATGATGTTTTAAAGTGTTTAGTCATTCAAGATGAACAAAAGCTTGGATCATTTCATAGACTTTATAGTATGACTTCTGTTGCTAGGTTTTTTGCTCCTAATTCTGATGGTGTTTCATTAGGACCATTGTTGGCTTTGGGTCAAGATAAGGTTTTCTTAGCTAGCTGGTAAGTTCATCTCCTTCTCCACTACTTGTGTCTTCTCTTTTTATTTTATTTTTTATAAAGTAAAATAAAATTTGAAAGGAAAATGTCTCAGCGGGACTAGGGTATCCAGCACCTTTGAATCTAAGTTTTATAATTTTACCACTACACAAAACCCTTAATTTACTTGCATCTTCTTTTTTCTACTTGTTCAGCAATAAACAGGGACACTTGGTATTAACATTATGTTTGATTCACATAAAATTGGACTTAGATCATTATGAATACAAATATTTCAGATTTGTTCAGATGAATAAAAAAATTATGATTAGAATGTAAGATCTCTTTAAAAGCGGCCAACTAAGAACCCTAATAGATTTTATCAACAAAAAAAAATGAACCCTAAAAAAAAGATTTTACCAAAATAAAAGTATGAGATCAATACTTCAGTGGAATGTATTCCACATATTAATTTTTTTTTGAAATAAAAGAATTATGTTGATACTCAGTTAGTCTTGGATATTTTGAATTCGATTGAGACGATCAAAAGTTTTAAAGAGTGAACATAAATATAGTAGTATTCGTTCTAGATTATTTTTACAAATTATAAAAAATTATCTAATTTTATTTTATGTGTCCATAAAAAATGTGGCATGTTTTCGTCTCTGCAACATTTTCCTACACACAGTTTTAGTCCTTCATGCATTTTAAAATTATCAAAATTATTTATTATCCTTAAACTTTTAAATTTTTGAACAATTTTTTTCATGCATACTTAAAACATTATAAAATGTTTCTTTACAAATATTTTGAATATTTTAACATTGAATGAATTTAAATAGTAATTCTTTATCTCAAAAGTTCACTTCCTTTTATGGGGGGACAAAAAACAAAACTTGATTAAAAAACTTTCAAAGTTTTCTGACCATTTCAATTTTCTAGTTTCAAATTTTTTTGGTACTATACAAATTATATTAATTTTTCGGTACTTGAAAATTTCAAAATTTCATCTCTACAAAATTGTGTACATGAAAATTTTGTAAGGGTAAAAACATGTCCACTTCGTTTTATGGGAACAAAGAAAAACTTGATTCAAAAACTTTCAAAGTCTTCATACCATCTCAATTTTCTCGTTTCTATTTTTTCATTCTTAGGCCCGAGCTTAAGAATACAATTCGAGAAGGGGGTGTCCCATTCAACATTGTTCATGGCACACATGCCTTTGATTATCCAAGCTTGGACTCAAGGTTCTACCAAGTTTTCAATACCGCGATGATCAATCATACCAAGATAGTTATGAACAAGGTTCTTGAGAGCTACAATGGTTTCGAGGGCATAAAAAGGCTTGTTGATGTTGGTGGTGGTCTTGGGGTCAACATTAACTTGATCACATCAAAATATTCTGATATACATGGTATCAATTTCGACTTGCCTCATGTCATTCAACATGCCCCTTTTTATCCTGGTATGAGCTATTACGCGACAATGATATTTCCTTAGAAAAGATTTTATTTGTTTTTTTTTCTTTAAAGAGAATTCTATTCCTAAAAAGAAAAATCTTTGATATGTCTATGAAAAAAGTAGATATTGTACCCATAGTTTAAACTCAACTAAAAAAATTAACTCAGCTTAAAAAATAGTTAATATGAAAAAAAAGTAACACGGTGTCAAATGATTTAATGTTGGGAATATATAACTAATAAACTCCTTGTGTAGGAGTCGAACACATTGGAGGAGATATGTTTGAAAGTGTACCAAAAGCAGATGCCATCTTTATGAAGGTGAGTAAATATGAATTATTGTTCTTGGTATGGTGGATATAGCTATGGCAACAAATAAGCTCTTCTTTTTCTTATGAAAATAAAAATGTTAATAATTATTCCAAAATTGAAGAGAGTGGGTCAACCATTAAAGAGAGTCCTCAATCCACTTCTGGTTAAGCTTATCAACTTGTTTGGATAATATGTGAATTGTAGTGTTTCTAAATTTCTTTGATGTTGAGAAGATACAATTTTTTAATTGAGCTATAATATGGCTCCAATTAGGAAATATTAAAACCATATATAAAATAGGGTTAAATATGTTGTTGGTCTCTATAAATATAATAAATTTTTGTTTTAGTCCCTCTAATATTTTTTTTTTGACTTTTAGTCTCTATATAAATTTAAAGCACCACTTTTGGTCCCTATTTTGAAGTCAACTCATGTATTTTTTAATCAAAATCTGCATAAATGTGTATAATATTGTAAAAATTTCTCAAAAAAAAAAAAGAATTTTTTGACAAAACTTTAATTCAATAGAACAATTTTTTTTTGTCCTCGTGAGCTTAGCTCAACTGGTAAGGACAATGCATCATATATGCAAGGTCTGGGGTTAAATCCCGGCCACCACCAAAAAAGAATAATTTTTTAATCGCAAAAAATACGTTTCCTTATTACTTTTGTTCGTGATAACGTAGTTGGCTTTGAGGTTTCTCACTCCCATATGAGTAGTAAATATCAATAAGGGATTTTATTCATGTTTTCAACAATCTTCTGAAACATTCAGTTTTTTTTTTTTGTTGAACAAATCAAGATGAGACTGACATTAATAAAGGTGAATCCCCCACACAAGACGTGAAAGGGAAAAAAACACCAACCAATATTTACAATGTCAGGATGTTACATAAGAATGCCCATACAAGGAAGCAGATGTTTCCCCCAATCATGTAAACTGTAACTGAAGGAAACCTGCTTTGATTTTAACCATAAAAACGAATATAGCTTAACCTTTTCGATAAGCGTATAAGGGGTAGCAACCGTATGTTGAAAGACACGATTGTTCCTCTCCTTTCAGATAACCCAAACGGCAGCGCACCAAATAATTTTTAGATATAGGTAAGAGGTCCTTGGCATGCCTGCCATTTTTGTAAATTGTTGGAAGTGATTTCGAGGGTTACCTAGAGAAACATCATAAATACCCAGCCACATCCGCACATCCGTCCACAATGCATCTAATAAAAAGTTATTGATTAGTTTAATAAGGATGCATTTTGACTTTGATTTTTTTTTCCTCTGATGTCTGATCAACAATTATTTGTAATACATTTTTATACCGTGCGCAAAATACAATGTTAACTCTTTTATGATCAAATAATATTAGTTTATATGTATACTAACTAAATTTTATAGTGGATACTACATGATTGGAGCGACGAGAATTGCTTAAAGCTTCTGAAGAATTGTTATGATGCTATTCCTTATGATGGAAAGGTGATTGTTTTGGAGGCATTTCTTCCTATTATACCTGATAATGGTTATGCTTCGAGGTCTACCTCCCAATTAGATGTTCTGATGATGACTCAATACTCAGGAGGAAAAGAGCGAACTAAGCAAGAATTCATGGATTTGGCAACTATAGTTGGATTTAGTGGCATCAGATATGAATGTCGTGTCTGTAATTTCTGGGTTATGGAGTTCTTTAAGTAAAGAACATGTACTAGTGTTCTTTGATGTCTTTGGGTGGATTTATTACCAACTAAACTTGGATTTATTACTATTTGTACTCCTTTCTATTTTTAATATATGAGTTTTTCTATCATATGCAAATTTGCATATATTAAAAAATTTAAAATAGAAATTTTGTATTGGAACTTAATTCTTTCTAATAGTGTTACAAGTTGTTAACATTCATGACTAGATATATTGCTTGCAAATTTTTTCATATTTTCATTATGATACTTGATTATGATTTAAGTGAGTCTGCATTATATAGAAGAACTCGTATGAGATGAATCATATGTAACTAACTTGCCACATCAGCATAGTTCGTTACATATTCTCTAACCAATCTTACAACCGATGCTATTATAGTCTAGACTTTTATAACACCCTTTTTTATAAAATAGAAATTTAAACTCATTTTCAGAAGAATATACAACGATACATGGAAAACTTGCTTTGAGATGCTTAAAAACTTGATTACATCTTTCTTTTCAACTGAGCTTTACAATTAAACATTAGTTTAGTCATTAACCTCAAATAATTGTTAACATAACTAATTTTTTTTTTTTAAGTAAGCAACTTAAATAACATTTCTAAACCAAGAATCAATTGTGATCGAACTTTGAATGATCCCTGCATACACCTGAAAAAGATTAAATAATAGTGGAGTGAGATAAAAAAATCTAAGTGAGTTTCCAAAGAGGGATAAAACGTCATCCATACCTTTAAACAAGGACATTATTTTCAGTGTTAAATTCATAAAATAACTATCTTTAATTAAATAACATATTTTGAGACCAAATCGAAAATTCATCGATCATAGTTAAATCAATCTTAAATCATAACAATTGATGGATGAAATGACAACTTCGTTAGATAAATTTCTTTTTCTTCGAAATAGACTTTGGAAATCCAAAACCAACAATTCGATGACGGAGCAATGACAAAAACAACATAAGCAATTCAAACCAATTTCTTATTTAAAGCTTTATTTAAAATATTCTTTATTAAAAAAATTTACTGAAAAAAATAAAATGCTATAAAAAATACTGTTTTTTAAAAAAAGTTGTATCAAACACACCCATATAAACTCCATTAAGAATGTAGTAAAAAAGACCAACACAAAATGCAAACAACTTTCTTTTACAACTTAGAAGTAATTGCGTATGATTTAGGGTGGAAAAAAAAAAAGCAGTGTCTGTGGATATCTATAGATAAAATCCGTCATGAACACGGGGCGAGTAGCCAAAAAGATACGGTTCAGTTAATGAGTATTTAACTACCTGTTTATTTATAGAATAAACACTATGTGTTGATACACGTGCCCGCGAGTATCCATACCTATTAATAAATTAAGTAAATTACCAAAATATTCATGTATATATATGTTTGGTGTCTAAAAAAAACCATAGTTTACTATGTGTGCGACACTTTTCTCTGTTCTTTCTCAAATTCTTTCAAAAATTTCTCTTCCTCTCTCTACTTTTGCGGCTAGGTTTTCTTCTTCTCCTTAGCATGATTATTTGTTTATGATTTTAGAATTTAAGTCTAAAAAGGAATAAACTAACATTTTCAATTGGTAATATATATTATACCAACCTTGTGTTTATAATTTTTTTTTTGTTTATTTCTTTGTTCACCGTGAATTGTTCACGGAACTTTTTTGTAATGTTCTTTATTTTCTCTTCATCTTAAGATATACCGAATTGCTAGATCAATGATTACTTAACTGTAGTATCATATTATTTTTTTTATCAATAGAAAGTTGATAAATGGAGCCAATATATCCCTAAAATATGCTAATCCAAACGCTGAATAACTGTTTTTCTTCTCTAAATTACTTTCATACTTTTTTTTTTACTATAAAAATTGATATCATACTTTGTAGCTGACTATGGCTATTGGTCCATGATTAATATTGATTACATTTTTTGTTATTTATAAATTATATCTTTCTTTACTTTTAGGGAGTTTATATATGATAAGATAACTAGTCTATGGAAACTTATTAAGATTATGTGTGTTATCATGATTTATCTAAGGTTTCTATTATTTTTAGCTTATAAGTAACCTTGTGATTCTCTATTAGACTTATAATCTTATTTTATTTTCTGCCGTTATATATATATTTTTTCCAATGTTTTTCATTACGAAGTCCTTTGGTCAATGGTCATGGAAATTTTTTCCAATGTTTTTCTTGCTAGATTCCTTACAAAAAAGAAGAAGAAGGAAATTGCGTATCAAATGGTGGAATTTAGCCTTTAGCGACCAACAAAGCAAACACCCCTTTTGATGTAGAAAGAAGTAGATACGAAAATTATAAAAAGCGTGAACACGGTAGCTCAGAAGAAATTTCTCATAATTTCTTTTCATAAATAATAACAATAGAGAGAAAATGGAAGAATAAAATGGAAGTCCTACATGATTTCTTCTCATAATTTTTCCTTACATTTTTTTTTGAAAGAATAAAATGGAAGTCCTACATGATCACATATATTTGGAAATATCACTTAATTAGACACACATAGAAATAGATATAGATTATTATTTAAAATTACATATTATTTAATTATTTTCTTTATCTATCCTTTTTTAAAAGAAGAATGATATTTGTACAACAAATTTTAAACTTTTGTGACAACCTCTTTCTTCTTATAGACAATAATAATAGAGAGAAAAAAGGGAGAGAGAGGATAAAAATACAATAAAAATATAAGAGAGGATTGTCACAAAAATTATTTAAGGGTTTGTCTAACATGTGCAATATTGCACATGTAAAGATAACTAAAAGTAGTATCTTTTCATTGAAAACCAACAATTATTGATTAAAAGTTACATATTTAATATAAAAAACACAAGTTCCAAGTCATACTACTTTAAATTTTTTAACATGTGTAAATTTGCACGTGATAGAAAAACCTTTTGATAAGATAATTTGGCCGAAAACCAAAAGGTGCAGAAATAAGAGAAAAGGTGTGTGAATGGAATGACACCAAGTCAATCAAATACATTTTTCTTTTTTAAAAATTAAAAAACACCCGGGTAGTTGTTCTATAAAGGAGTAAAGAAAATCGAAACCATGTCAATCAAAATACCTTATATTTTGTTGAATCTTGCACACACTACTGAAAAGTTACAGCTTCAAACATGAACACCACAAATATGAATGGTGACCAATTGAAAGCTGCAAATCAGGCCCGATTGTACGCTGCAGCTCTGAACGGTAATATAGATCAACTATACACAGTAATTCAAGATGATCCATCCATTTTGGATGAAATAGATTCAAAAACATTTGTTGAAACTCCTTTACATATTGCTGCGTATTTGGGTCATATTCCGTTTGCAGTTGAAATTATGAATTTAAAACCTTCATTTGCTTGGAAGCTAAATCCGCAAGGATTCAGTCCCATCCATCTCGCTATGCAAAACAACCAAATACGTATGGTGTATCGTTTTGTGAGATTCGAGAAAGATGTTGTTAGAGTTAATGGAAGAGAAGGCTTAACTCCTCTTCATTTTGCAAGTCAAATTGGTGAGGTAGATCTTTTAGCTGAATTTCTCTATCGTTGTCCGGAATCCATTCGATACATGACTGTGGGGGGCGAGACTGCACTACATATTGCTATTAAGAACGGACAATTTGGAGCCCTTCAAGTACTTGTTAGATGGCTCAAAACAAATGAACGGAAAGGCGCCCAAGGGCTTGAGAATGAAATATTAAACTGGCCTGATGAGGCGGCAGGCAACACCATTTTGCATATTGCAGCACTAAGTAGTGAATCGCAGGTAATTTTTTGCCACTGATAAAATCACATGTCTGCTTTATATATTTACTGTTTTCCACCCAATGGAAGAAAAAAAGTAACACATGATGATCATATTTCTTATTGTTTTTTCTTTTCTTGTTCTATGTCAAATTTTTTCTACAAAAACACCAAAGACAACTAAGGAACTCTCGTGTGGTCACATTTAAACTCACCATTTATTCATACACACATATTTGAAAAAGGTAAAAAGAGAAAATAATTAAATAACACACATTTTGTTAGTGTCCAAATGTTTGTGACGTCCTAAGTATTTTCCAAGTCAACTTATAAATTAGATAGGTGGCTTATTTACTAACATGAATGATCTCTAACAACTATATTGTTCATTAATTACTTGGTAGCACAGACACTTCTATTGTTGTTAAAGACTGGAATAAATTTGAACAAAAAGAATTTGGAGGACAAAACCGCATTAGACATAGCAAGCACTCCAGAGATCAAGAATATATTATTAAGTGTTGGAGCAAAGCCTAGCTTAGAAGTCCCTGGTGCTTCCAAACTTCCACATTGGCTCAGGTCAGAGACCTCATTTTATGATAAATTGCGTGTCGTTTTTGTTCGTATTAGAAATAACTTAACAGAGGATCAACGCAACATTTGGTTATTAGTAGGGACGCTTATTGCAACTACCATGTTTGAATCAGCTCTAACACCCCCTGGTGGAGTTTATCAGATTAGTGCTGGTGACAGTAATTTGAACATCACTTCCTCCAACTCTACTATTTCTACCCTAGAAAATGTTGGGCAATCTGTCATGCCAGTGTTTCCATTCATGATATATTCAACTATAAATGTAATTTGCTTTCTCATATCAACTATAGGAATAATAACTATAGCTTCAAATGTGCCGGTAGTTGGTACTATGTACACTTGGTTTTTCTTTTGTTATTTGTTTTCTATGTTGCAGATAGCCCCTTCAATTGGAAAGGTAATTGGTACCTTATTTGCTCTTTTTATATCTATGCCATTGGTTTCGGTTGCTTTAATGTGCCCTTCCCTAATTAAGCGTGTTCGAACTGAACAGAAACTTAGCAAATATCATAGTTTAAGTATTGTTGAACTGAACCGCCGGAGAAACACCAATTAAGATTTGTGAGTCAGAGATAAATGGTACAAACACTAATGAGATCCGCAACTCAAACCACGGCTGGCTGAATTCAGACAGAACAATATTTCAATGTCGATTTGCAGTTTTCATTTTCATTGTCATAGTTGTCATTTTTTTTTTCTTTTCAATTTTAGCAAATCTGTGAGTTGTTGTATTAAGTAATTTTGTTTTTTAGTGGCGATACAATATAAATGTTGTTTTCTGAATGACTGTAATAAGTATTTTAATCATCTATTTTATTGAATGTATGCGTCTTAATTGATACTATGAACATAAAAATTCAAAAAGTGATGTATTGTCATTCTAAACTCCATGCTGAAAGTTATACACACTAACATAAATTCGGAGGTGGCCGGGGACTGCATTTTCCGTAGGTTTAAAGGTTACATGATTGCACCTACCAATCAAACTAAAATGTATGGGTATGTGAATTAAGCAGTGAATTTTTAGAATCCAAATAGAGGCTGCATACTCTAACACTAATTAACATCTTCTAATGATAGATAAAAATGGAATACCGCTACGAATATCAAAAGCAGAATCGGTTTTAAGATTTTTTGTGTCCTGGATGAATCTATAAAATTGTGCCTTTAAATTATTTGAATGTCTTTCTTCTTGTGTTTTTTGTTGCAAAAGATTAGTTCATAATCAAGATTCTGATCTAAAATATATTTTCAGTAGAATTAATCAAAACAAGTTAAAATGAAATATATTTATATAGTACTACTAACTGCTAAATGAAAATAAATAATTTTGATACCCCTAAAAGAATGATGCTCTGGGCTACCGCACAACATTAGAGTCACGCTTGATCGAAAGTGTTAAAAATCAAGAAGATTGTTATTGCAAGTGAAATCTCCATTTAGCAAAATAAATGGAGTTTGCAATTTGGAGAGATATAGACACAAAAAATAGATTGTTGGTCTTACCACTAAGTGGGTCCCACCATCATTAATTTTGAAGTGTCTTAGTAAAGGTTTGCAAGCTTGTTTAAAAACTCAAAAGAATAAAGAGAACACAACTTGTATTCTGCAAAATTGGCTATATAGGTTTTCACATCGAATTCTCTTGTATAAGATGAGTGGGACGTAAGGGAATGCGCCTCTAAGATGTTGTTTTGTGCTTGATCATGCTCCTCTGTCAATTGAAACTTGTCAGTTGATAGTGCAGTAGGATTAAGTTCAAAAGAATGTATTAAAATGCATTCCTTTACGTTCCTACTCATCCTATATGAGGGAATTCGATGTGAAAACCTATATAGATGATATTGTAGAATACATGTGTTGTTCACTTCATTCTGTTGAGTTTTCAAACAGACTTGCAAATTTTTACATTAAGTATACGACACTCCAATACCAACATTTTGAGCAAACTTTCAATAATTTAATTTAAACCCAACATCATGATATGATACAACATATACTTAGGGAGAATGTAATGTAATGTAGATGAAATTAAAACTAAATAAAATTGTGTATTTTTTTAAATTGATTTTGTGTAATTCTGTCACTTTATTCGAATTTATTTATTCAATACGCAATTTTTATTCGAATTCACGCTATATATAATTAGTTTTTATTCAAATTTATTTATTCACTTTTTTTGAATTTATTTATTCAATACGCAATTTTTATTCGAATTCACGCTCGGTTTAATTAGTCTTCAATCAAATTTATTTATTCACTTTATTCGAATATATTTATTCAATACGCAATTTTTATTCGAATTCATGCTAGGTTTAATTAGTCTTTATTCAAATTTATTTGTTTAATACGCAAGTTTTATTCGAATTCACTTTATTCAAATTTATTTATTCAATACGCAATCATAAAATAAATGCAAATATAAACAAAAAACAAAGGAACAAAAGTAATAGACATAAAATCTCATTTTATTGATATAATTGATACATTTACAATGGGGTAAAACTAAATCTGGGGTAAAAATAAAACCAGAAGAAAAACAACATTCCTGGGGTAAAACTAAATATGCCGATTTAGTTTTACCTCCAACCTTCTTGGGGTAAAACTAATTTTGCTTCTTTTTACCCCAAGAAGGTTGGTCACCAATCATCTCAAGTTCAAAGCAACCTATTGAAATTTTCAAAGATGCCTCTTTCTATGAAAGGTCAAGGATGGAAAAACAACATTGTTGTTGTAGAAGGAAGAGAATGAGAGTGAAGAGGAGAGAATGTGAGATAATGGTGTGAGAAATGGTGAAAGTTGAAAGGGCATTTATAGGAGGTTTAGGGTAACATAGGTTTTAACTACACTAAATGCAGTCAAAAAACATGTAAAAAGGTGTTAAAAAACGTGTAAAATCAAATAAGAAAAGTCAAGAACCGTCCAAAAAACATGTTCTTGGTGCATGTACCACTGGCCAAGCTGCGTGAGTTAACTCATGCCACCCTCCAGAGGCGTGTGAGTTAACTCACGTTGCATGCATGTGGTGCGTGAGTTAACTCACGCAGGGGCATTTTAGGAATTTCAGTTGGGAATGAGCAAAAGGTGTTGGGTAAGGAGCATAATTAATTCTACAAGTAATTGCGTATGATTTAGGGTGGCAAAAAAATCCGTGGATAAAATCCGTCATGGACACAGGGCACGTAGCCAAAAAGGTACCCTCGAGTTTAATAAATATGTATTTAACTATTCGTTACTTTATAGACACGGACACAGATTTGTTGATACCTGTGTCCGCGGGTATCCATACCCATTAATAAATTAAGTAAATTATCAAAATATTCATGTGTGTATATATAAGAGTTTGATGTCTCAAAACAACCATAGTTTACTATGTGTACGACGCTCTTCTTCTTTCTCAAATTCTTTCAAAAATTTATCTTCCTCTCCTCTACTTTTGCGGCCAGGTTTTCTTCTTCTCCTTCATCTTCTTTTCTTCTTCTCCTTAGCATGATTACTTGTTTATAACTTTAGAATTCAGAGCTTTCTAATTTTAGAGGAATAAACTAATATTTTCAATTGGTAATATATATTATACCAACCTTTTGTTTATAATTATTTTTTTGTTTATTTCTTTGTTCACCGTGAATTGTTCATAGAACTTTTTTGTAATTCTTTATTTTCTCTTCATCTTAAAATATACTGGATTGTTGGATCAATGATTACTTAACTGTAGGATCATATTATTTTTTTTTTATCAATAACAGTAGTATCATATAACATGTAACATCATAGAAAGTTGATAAAATGAGCCAATATAGTAATTCATATCCCTAAAATATGCTAATCCAAACGCTTAGGGGTGGGCATGGTTCAGTTCACGATGAAAACTAAACTGAACTGTTTGCATTTCGAACTGAACTGAACTGAACAGTTTCAAACCGAACTGAACTGAACTGTTATTATTAATACCTTTGAAAAAAAATATGAAAAAAACAAATGAAATTGAATTTTAGTTACCGAACTGAACTGAACTGTTCCGAACTGAACTGAACTGTTTCGAATCGAACTGAACTGTTTTGAACTGAACTCAACTATTTCAGTTTAGTTTCAGAACTGTTAGTAATGGTTCAGTTTTTTTTTTTTGGTTTAGTTCAGTTCAGCAGTTCAGTTCAGTTTTTGGTTTTTTTGCCCACCCCTACGAAACATTGAACAACTGTTTTTCTTCTCTTAATTACTACCATCCTTTTTTTTTCTTACTATAAAAATTGCTATCATACTTTGTAGCTGACTATGGCTATTGGTCCATGATTGATTACATTTTTTTTATTTATAAATTATATCTTTCTTTACTTTTAGGGAGTTTATATATGATAAGATAACTAGTCTATGGAAACTTATTAAGATTATGTGTGTTATCATGATTTATCTAAGGTT
>Ga0315914_1007020_pt1 | contig 15755 bp, 11 predicted proteins | sample MpolenodulesMG_FD_203920 | JGI IMG/M metagenome (GOLD analysis project Ga0315914, IMG submission 203920) | Medicago polymorpha root nodule microbial communities from Los Angeles, California, United States - elongated nodules | ecosystem: Host-associated > Plants > Roots > Nodule | place: USA... | reverse complement strand
AAAAAAAAAAATTAGCCAACTTGTTAGTTTTTTTTAAGGAATATTATCTAGCTTGTTAGTCATATGTAACTTTTTATTATACAGAGGATAAGTGTCTTACAATATGTTCTTTAAAAAAAAAAAGTGTCTTACAAGATGAGAAATTAAAGTTGAACATATTCATATCAAAACAACACACTATAAACATTCAAATTCAAACACAAAATAAATAGATATGACGTACTTTACTTAATATATTTTTCTTATAAAATATGATCGTTTCTCCTTTACTCACCAAGTTCTTTAAAATAAGAGATAGAGATCAAATCCTTGATTAAATAACTTACTTTTAAATAATGAGTTTATAATAAGAACACTAGCAATGAGTCTATGCTCAAAATACTCAATTATTTGCAGCTTACAACATAAGCTTATAATTATAATAAACAGCTTACAAAAAAGTTTATAAAAATTGTTATTAATTATTTTGATAAGTTCTTTCACATAATCTTCAAAAATTAAAAACGGTATGTAAGTTCAAATAAGTCAATCCAACAAACACTCTCGTTTAGATTGCCTAATTTTTATTGTACCTTTATAAGACGATTTTCCATAAATAACTTAACAAACTTATGATTAATACATAAAAACTTATATATTTACATAAATTATTTTGCATAAACTAAAAAATAATTCAATCAAAACAAAACGTGTTATAAGAAACTGAATGTGAAACAAATCCACATGTACAACGGCGCCAATTTCATTGGATAAGGTTACGTGCATCTTGTTCTTCCTCAGAACACAGAGGGAAAGAGAAGAACGAACTCAAACTATGGCAACACTTCAAGCTTCTCTTCTCTCTAAACCTCTTCTCTTCCCATTCCTCATTCCAAATCACTCTACTCTTCTTAAACCTCAACACTTCAATCCCACGCGCCTCCACCCGCGCGTTCCCTTCACTCCCCTTCTCTGCACTTTTCAACCCGATACTACACTCCCCCACTCCGAACCTAATCCCGAACCTATCTCCGACAATTCTCCTAACCTAGAATCTTCAAATTCAACTGAAAACGAGTCTGTTACGGTTCTTGATTCAAATGAATTGAATGAATCGAATTCGAGATTTGAAGGTGTTGATGAAGAGAGTGGTGAAAAGAAGGATGGGAGATTACCAATAGTGGTGTTTTTGATTGGGCTTTGGGTGAGAGCGAAAGAAGGATTGAAGAGGGCGTTTTCGAAATTGGTTGATTGGTGGCCGTTTTGGAAGCAGGAGAAGAAATTGGCCAAGTTGATTACCGAGGCCGATGCGAATCGGTTGGATGCTGCTAAGCAGACTGCGCTTTTTGTTGAGCTTAATAAGCACAGGTTTTGTGAAATTCGAAATTTTTAAATTTGTGTTTTTGATTATAATGTAGGAATAAGTTAGAAGAAAATTGAAGTTTTTTATTGTGGTTGGAAAATTGGGGTTTAGTTTTGTTTGAAGATTGTAGGACATGTAAACCAAGTTGTTGGACTCGAGTGATTAAAGAACTTTAGGGCTGGTTTGGATTGAGCTTATGCAAAACAGCTTATGCAAATAAATGAGCTTTTAGGGCCCGTTTGAGAGAATTTGTTTTGGAGTCCTGACTTTAATTTCCTCCTGGCTGAACTTAGGGTCACTAGGGCCCTTTATTTGCAGCTTATAGTACAACCGCCTATCATGATCAGCGCTAATGTATTGGCTATTTCTATAGGAAAAGATAAAATAAAGTTAAATTGCTTTTGTATAAGCTATAAGCCGTTTTCGTATGCTATCATTGAGAACTTATGAAAATAAGCTGAAAATAGCTTATGAACATGTCATAAGCTGTTTCCGTAAGTTCTCCCAAACAGTCTCACAAATCTTATGTAAGTTGATTCAAGTAAATGTCAACATAAAAACATTAAAATGAACATAATAGTTATTTTCTGTTGGGTTTGTAATTCATGAGATGGATTGATCATAAGTCCACTATCATATGTTTTTTCATTTATTTTGTTGTAGTCCTGAGTCTGTGATAAAGAGATTTGAAGAAAGGGATCGAGCAGTGGACAGTAGAGGAGTTGCGGAATATCTTCGAGCTCTAGTTGTCACTAATGCTATTGCAGAATATCTTCCTGATGAGGAATCTGGAAAACCTTCTGGAATTCCTACCTTGGTAATCACTTTGAAATTGAATTTTCATGTTTTTTCTTTGTATTTTGCATCAACTTTCAGTCTTTATTACTTAGTTTACAGTGCTTCATTGTTCATTAGTGGAGGTGCAGTGTAACCAGGCATCTTGTTTTCTAGCTATTTGTTGATACTAGGCCGTTTTGATCAAATTGCTTTAACAAATGTCTGTCTATTAGGTCATTTACCTTGCTCTTGTTTTTACCTTAAGCTGATTATGTTTTGGGATAGTTGTTCATTGGGAAGCTAAAAAGCATAGATACAACTTCGATGTTTTGACAAATTAATTTAAACGAAGAAATCTGGGATTTTTCGACCAAAATCCCGTAAAAGGGTCTCAATCCTTTACTTTTTTCTGATTTTTTAGCCGAATTTCGGAGGAACCGCCTCAAAATGACTTTTTTTTACTACCGAAAGGCAGAATCAAGCTTCATATATGATTTAAGTTGGGGGAATGAGGTGGGAAAATGCCTCAAGTTGTCAAATGTTAATTGTAATAGAAAATGTTTCTTAAGCTCAAAGAAATTTGTAGCACACAAACATAAGTTGTAATGCTGGTTGGTGCTGAGTTTTGGTCCCTAAAAACCAACAAGAGCATAAGCTCGATGTTAGTAAAATGAGGATACAAAGTCAATGGTAGACATTCAATAGGGTGAGAAGTGAATGCACTGAGAGAAAGTAAGGCGTAGCATAGCATCAGTTGAGAAGAGCATAATGACGTTGAGATTTTGAGCTAAATTAGCCAACTTAAATTGGCACCGGGGATAATCAAACCTGATACCTTGAGTAAGAGCACACTCCAAGGTCCCAAGCCAACACCACCAGGCCAACCCAAGTGGGTTTATATGCTTCTGGATTTGAAATATTTGATTTGTGTTCTTATCATAGAATACATGATACAATTCATGATAAGCTTGAAAGGCTGCTATCAAAAAAGACAGTTTTTCCTTTGTCAACATGAACTTTCTTCTGATCACATTAGCATCTTCATTTGACAATTTCAGTTCATAATTTACTTGGATTTTGCTGTGGAAACTTATGCCAAGCTTATATTTTTCAGTTGCAAGAGTTGAAACAGAGGGCATCAGGTAACATAGATGAGACTTTTCTCAACCCTGGAATATCTGAGAAGCAGCCGCTGCATGTGGTTATGGTAAAATATTTATCAGAAGACATTTTTTTTTTTTTATGCTTTGAGTGGATAGCCTATACTAATAGATATTATAGAAATACATTTGTTCAATTTTCTATTTGCACCCCAGATTCTATTGTTTGATTGTTCTCGGAATCTCTCATGAAGCTGCTTCATTTTTTAGGTTGATCAGAAAGTATCAAACAAATCACGTTTCGCACAAGAGCTTATCTCAACTATTTTGTTTACCGTAGCTGTTGGGTTGGTCTGGTACGAGCTTCTAGTTTCCCTATCTATCTCTTTTTTTCATTCTGGTATATAACATCCACCCTTTGATGCATACTTGTATTCCTACTCTACGTCTGTCAGGTTTATGGGTGCTGCCGCACTTCAAAAATACATCGGAAGCTTGGGTGGGATTGGTTCTTCAGGTGTTGGTTCAAGTTCATCTTATGCCCCAAAGGAGCTAAACAAAGAAGTAATGCCAGAAAAGGTTAATCCGTTAATCTACTCTTACTTATATTCTTTTATTTTTCTATTACAATATTACAGTATGACATATAGATTATTCTTTCTTTTGGGCAATACTTGATTGAATAGTTTAGATGTGTATTAGTAAGAAATTTGGGTTGTCAGTGAGTATCATGGATGAGAAAATTGTAACACGTGAACAATTATTTTATTATCCAAATAAGATAGTCCCCGCTAATCATGCCATTTCTAACTATTTCATTGACTGGTCAACAAGGAAGTTGGACAATATGACCACCCCCATTAATTCTTGAAGTATATCCAATACTATCAAATGAGTTATTAGTTTCCTTACCCTTATTTGTCATATGGAAAGGTCTTGCATATACGATATATTGGCAAATCAGAGATTCTGCCACGTATTATATAATCCTAATTTTAATCTTTATCTCTCTGTATTTGCCTTGCAGAATGTAAAAACTTTTAAGGATGTGAAAGGCTGTGATGATGCAAAGCAAGAACTTGAGGAAGTTGTGGAGTACCTAAAAAATCCAGCTAAATTTACTCGCCTTGGAGGAAAGTTGCCAAAGGTCTATAGAAGTTATTAGTCTTTTTGTTTTTAATTTGCTTTTAGCTTTTGTTCATATATCTTTCTACTTTACATGTATGTATGCATTCTCAATTGTTATTGACAAAGTCTCTAGTCCCATCACTGTTTAGGAACTGATAACATATTTACTCTATCTTTGTACATGCACATTGTGTTTTGCACACTAACAATCATGTAAAGCTATGGTATCATGATATTACGCATTCTTATTTTTTATATTTCATGTTATGTTATGCTGATGAACTTGCTTTTCTTTGAAATGCTTCCTTTATATGTGTATAGATAAAAAAACCATGCTTGTTAGTGCAATTTGATTGTAATATTTTGCTTATGAAGTCAGGCTAAGATGATCCTCTTTTCAGGGGATTCTTCTGACAGGGGCACCTGGAACTGGAAAAACTCTGCTAGCCAAGGTCAGATAAATTCTATAGTCGTATATTTTTGGGAATTTTTTGGAAGGACTTAAAATCTGGACTCTGGTTCTTATCTATTACGTTGATATTTTTTACACTCTTTCATAGTTCTACTGAGCTATAACTAAAGTCGAGCTTTATTGCAATATTCGTAATAAATTAATCCATTGAACTTCATTATTATTATGATCTGATTGTTTGCTATATCTGGGACTTTGAAGGCTATTGCTGGAGAAGCCGGTGTTCCATTTTTCTATCGTGCCGGTTCGGAATTTGAAGAGATGTAAGTCTTCTTTTGCTAGATTATGTTAAGAAGTGGGCACATGCTATGCTAGAAAGGGTATATTCTGTTATTCTGAAAGTAGTACATAAAGAATGTTGTTGTTGTTAACAACTATGCTGTCGATCCTGGATAGCGGCGCTACGCGTCCAACCCAAAAGCTGGTATACCGGGATAGCATGTGGTGGGATGGGATGGCCTCTATTTTGAATAATATTTGGACAAATTACATGATTAATACTTAAAGACTTGGTTACTGTAAAATCAACCAAATAACTACAAGTTTGTGAAATATTCATGATTTGCCATAAACAGTGACAACTCTTCAGCAAAACATAGTTGTAAATTTGACAAGCAAAAGTCAAGGAAACAAAAAGTCAAAGTCTTAAAGACTTGAAGTAACTAAATATTAAAACTCAAATAAAAGTTTTAGTCAATATAATCGAAGATTATCATCATCAAGACTGAGATGAAGTTGCCATGGCTGAACAGAGGAGGGAAAACACATAATGAAGTTGCTCTATTATCATGAAACAGAGGGGGAAAAAACACCCTTAATGTGGCCTTCTCTGTTCTATTCACACAACAGGGGAAAAAATAAAAACAAGGCAGAAATACACATTGAGTTGCACTGAAATTGTGCTGCTCAGGGAATACAGATGCAGTGGCAGGGTCGATGGTGGCTGCTCCGCGGAGGTTCCCGTTCTTGTTCTGCTTGCAGAATGGATGTTTTGGAGGAAATTTTTGCAGAATAGAAAATGAAAGGAAATGTTAGGGTTTTTAGTGGGCCAAATACTGAAAGTGACCCCGACAAACTCTATTTTACGGGTATTTTTGGGTTTTTGAGACCCTCATTGTAGCACATCTGTTGTGCCACAAGGGAATGAATCCAGACAATTTGAACATTACAATATATGTCACATTGTGATGAGTTATAAACATTTCATAATTTCTTTCTTTTATATTTGTGGCACTATAAGTTGGTAAATTAGATGCTAAAATCTTTTCATGTGATCTCTCAACAAAATTCCTAACTTTGATCTGTCTTTTTGCATTTGAGTTGTATTTTTTAAGTCAATCTTCCATTGCATTAAGGAAAGTTTAATATGTTGGCTGGTATGTATAATAGGATTCATATTTTTGGTTCATGCTCAGGTTTGTTGGAGTTGGTGCTCGTCGTGTAAGATCGTTATTTCAAGCAGCCAAAAAGAAGGTTTGTTGCTTTTTGTTGATGATCTTTCAAAACAGTCTCCTATTTTAGTTTACCAACACACAGGACTTCTACATGTTTCTGATTGTGGAACATTTTTTCTTCTTTATCTTTTGTAGGCTCCTTGCATTATTTTCATTGATGAAATTGATGCTGTTGGGTCAACTAGGAAACAGTGGGAGGGTCATACCAAGAAGACATTGCACCAACTTCTTGTTGAAATGGATGGGTTTGAGCAGAATGAGGTATCTTCGAACAGTTTGAGTTGCAATTTGTTCGTCTCTTCTTTTCCAAATTTATTTATCATTTTTATGTTGTAGGGAATAATATTAATGGCTGCAACAAACTTGCCTGATATTCTTGATCCAGCTCTAACGAGGCCTGGTAGATTTGATCGACATGTAAGTTCTTATATTCATTGTTTCCCCTATAAATGAATTTATGAAGAGAAAGAAGAACAGTAGAAATATGAAAATAAGTCCTATCGCAAGAATTAACAAATTAAACAAGAGACGAAGGAAAATAAAAAAACATAGGTAAAAAATCCTTTCCAGTTTCTCTTTCAATCCAGGTCGTTCTACCCGGTTAATGTGTATATAATATAGACGATAAGATGACTAACAAATTCTGGATTCCAGATTGTTGTACCAAATCCAGATGTCCGTGGTCGGCAAGAAATATTGGAACTCTACCTGCATGATAAACCTACAGCCGATAATGTAGATATTAAAGCAATAGCCCGTGGTACCCCAGGATTCAATGGGGCAGGTGAATATTATTTCAATATATTTTACATGACAATAACTCCTATCAATGTGAATCATATATTTCTTCAAATCCCTGACTGATGTTCTCTGTAATTATATCACATAAACTAGATCTGGCAAACCTGGTGAACATTGCTGCTATTAAAGCTGCGGTTGAAGGTGCAGAGAAATTAACAGCTTCTCAGTTGGAGTTTGCAAAGGACAGAATAATTATGGGTACAGAGCGAAAAACAATGTTTGTATCTGAGGAGTCAAAAAAGGTATGTGTAGGAATCTGTATATGTCAGGAAATTCAGTTTGCTACTTAAGAACTGTGGCTTATTTTTTTAATCTTGTAATATTTTTAAAACTTTTGAACTCGAACCTTCTGTGCTGCATCATCTTAAAATGCCTGACTCTTCCCTGTAGTTGTAAACCTATATTGTGAGGTTGGAACAGGCTTATAGGCATACTAAAATTCTTAACATAACTTTATTATCATAATAGTAAACATATGTCTGCTTTAGGCTTAACATCAAAATACTAAAAATACTTGGACAGAACTTTGGTAATTTGACCATTCCATATACGGTCAAATGAAATAGTCTGACAAAATACCAATCTTTTATATTTATGAAAATAGGAAATTGGATGACCATATAATGAATAGTTAGGTGCTAATAGCTGGTGAGTTGATAGGATAGGTAACTTGGTCTTTTGTAAAAAAAATCCCTGTACCTTGAACCATTTCCTAGAGTAATTTCTAACCTGTTGATTGCTCAAAACCAAAATATTTTATCAATTTTTTGGCCATTTTATTTTGTCTATTTTATTTAGCATAATTGGATTGTTGTGTTGCTATTATAAAATATTATCCATTGATGCATGCTTAGTTATGTTATTAATGGTTGTAAAAATATCAGCTTACTGCTTATCATGAGAGCGGCCATGCAATTGTTGCCCTTAATACCGACGGTGCACATCCAATTCACAAGGCAACAATCATGCCCCGTGGATCTGCTTTAGGAATGGTTACTCAGCTTCCCTCAAGTGATGAGACATCAATAAGTAAGAAGCAGTTGTTAGCTCGTCTTGATGTTTGTATGGGAGGACGAGTTGCAGAAGAGCTTATCTTTGGTCGGGATAATGTCACAACTGGAGCTAGTAGTGATCTTCAATCAGCTACCGAGCTTGCGCAATACATGGTAATATTCTGCTCCCTTGTTATGTAGCAAGTGCAGTTGTTGTATTTATTAACTCTACAGAAATCATTCAAAATTTTATTATTGTATATTCCTTTTATTGCTGTTCAATTGTTACTTAGAATATTGATAAGTAGTAACCGAAATTCTGGATATATCTTACTTTCTGCTGAGATTCTTTACACGTCGTATCATTTCAAAATGAGCTTGAAATTCATTGCTTATGTCTGTTGTATTTTAACCCTCTTCACAAGGTATCAAGTTGTGGGATGAGTGATACAATCGGACCAATTCATATAAAGGAGAGACCAAGTTCTGAAATGCAGTCACGTATTGATGCAGAGGCAAGTTTTATTAATTTATATTTTTTTTAACATTTCTTACAATTGTAATCATGTTTGGATTAGTTGATTTGCTCTAAGGACATCAACAATCAAATTCATGGTTGTAGCTGAGCTTTTCCTGTTCTGCAGGTTGTTAAACTCCTTAGAGATGCATATGATCGTGTGAAAGCTCTTCTGAAGAAGGTTTGTTGAGTATTATTGTATATCTAGTTTTTTTATTATATATTAGAATCAAAAGCAACATTTTGAGGTCCATAAATTCATTGAAAAAATTGGCAACCCTGAATTATGCAATGTTTGATATCTACACTGTTTGGCAAGTAAAAAGTCATAACTAGCCATTTTTGTCATTTTTTTAGCATGAGAAGGCATTACATACGCTGGCAAATGCATTATTAGAGTCTGAGACACTTAGTGCAGAAGAAATCAGACGATTACTTCTCCCGTATCGGGAAGGAAAACTTCCAGAACAACAGGAACAAGAAGAAGCAGAAGGGGATCTTGTATTGGCGTAATATTTCTCTCTACTTCATGTCTATTATTGTACTAATTATAGTGGAAGCTCTGTACAGTATAAATTCCTACAGGTAGTTTTTTTTAATCTATTCTGCAGTTTCCCTCCTTAGCCCATGCAATTCTTGTCATAAGATGATTATAGGAAGTAATTATACACCTTTGAATATCTGTGTAGCAAGTAATCCTGCTAACGATAACAAAGGTCCACTATTAGAATACTACAGCACTTGCTGAGGGCAATATTTTTTTGGAGAGAACTGTCTAATTTTTAGACAGATATTTTATTGGACATTTGAACAATTGTGTTTTGTAGCCTGTGCATTCTTCATTTTAATAAGAATTTCTTATTTATTATGAGATTGTGTCATTGTGACCCAAGTTTCTCTTAGCAAGGTTAAATTGTCAATGAAAAGCATTATTGTTTCCCAACCCTAACTTCCTGAATCCTGGTCCGTATTTTTTTTTTTTTAGAGATGGTCCGTATTATTGTTATGGTTGAATGAGTAATCTTTGAAGAGAACTGCTATATAGTACGGGTGTTTGAGTACGAAATTTCACGGGCGAGTGCGGATGTTCCTTTTCCACGCGTTACAGTTTTGCAATTTATTTATGGCTTTGCACATGATAGAAAAACCCTTTATTTAAATACATATACAAGATAAATATAATAAAAAATTATAGAATTGTTTAACCCACACCTACCCACCGTTTCTCTTACCACAGAACTGTTGTGATGGCAGTTGGGATGGTATAGACCCTTCTTCTTCCCCTTTTTCTCCCATGGCTCAACATAGTTTGTAGTGTGCTGAGCTATTTTCCCGCAGATTTTAAACTAAATAAACAAAGAATACAACTCACTATTTTTTCCTCTTTGAAGACCGACTCAGTTCTTGCTTTACAGTTTACACACTCACTGAGTCATAAAACATAGCAACAAAACGATGAAGAAAAGGACTTAGTTTTGGAACTCACTTCTTGCTATTTGGAACTGTAGATCTCATCCACCGATTCAAAAGGTTTACTTGATATTAAGACTGCAGTTCCTGTTTTAAAATTGGAAAGGTTGTTCATTGCAAAGATAACTTTACAATCCAAAGAGGTGATTTTACACATGGTAATGGAATTGGAGGAGAATCAATTAGTTGTTAATTAATTGATCATAAAATCAATTGAAAATTGGATTTTTCGATTATATTTTTTGTTCAGTAGGTTTTTTTTCTTTTTCTGATAAGGAGTTTGTATGTTATATGTTGGCCACCGTTCCTATTTTATTGAAATTACAATTATGACATCATTTTTCTGGACATGATAGAACTGCAGCGCGTGCAAATATGTTGTTTTCACGCGTCCGTGAAAATTCTTACGCAATATGTTTGTACTACATAGCATTTTCCATCTTTGAATTAACTGGAACATTGTATTAAATGGCATTGCATAGATATTTGTACTTAAATTTTGGAGTCTCCAACATATTAACTTCAAGAGAACTTTTTTCAACCTTATTTTTATCGTTTGCCTTAATAAGGAACCAAGAGGTAAGGAAAAAACAATGAAGATTTTAAATTGTTATCCAGTTTCTGTGAAAATTCTCAGTATTTACTTGAGTGTGAAATGAATATAGAGCCAATAAATAACAAATTAACACAATCAAACTTAAATATAAATTTTTAAAAATGTCGAGACTTGTGGATCTCTAAAAACTCCGCCCCAGTACATGCTCAACTGTGGACCTGGATTTGGTGCTGAAATAATTGCACGCTGTTACATGCAGTTTTAGATTTCAACCGTTCATTTGAGATCGAACAGTTAAGATTAAAAATTGTCTTTTTAATAAAATGATCTTGGCTGTATGATTTTGATCGGACAGCTGACATGCTTTACAGCAGGAAACCTGTTTCCCTCAACTACTAGGTTAATCAACCGTACTACCTATTTTGCAAAACTTCAAGCTTCCTTACACAGTCACCTTATTCCTCACTTTTAATTGCATTCCCTGATGATCCCTGTAAGTTGGTATATGTTAACCAATCCCAATTTTAGGGGTTACATGTGAAACTGTGAAGTGTGTCTTTATTGAACAAAGCCATCTGTTCTGTGACAATCAATGCCAAGGTGCTTGGTTCCTTATTTGAATTCTATGTTTAACGACATATGAGGGAAAGTTTGTCTATCACACTTGTTTTTGAACATTGCTAATGGCAAAAGCTAATGTACGATACTCATCGGTTTTCAAAATTGTGTTTTTGAAACAGCCAAAATTGCTTGTTTGAACGCAAAGAATTGTACGTGAGTTTTGTCCAATTTGGTCCAAGAGCGATGCTAGTATTACTGCCGGCTCCCAAGTATTGACTTTTTTAAGAATGATGATGTGGATTGTGGACCAATGGTTAAGGGAGTGTTTAAAAGAGTGTGTGAGAGGTTGTCCATAACATTCATATTTGAGAGCATACTAGCAACAATCACTTAGACACACTTTTAGACATTTATCCATTAATTTAAAACTCTTACATCATTAACCCACTTAGGTTGGTCTGGTTGTGTTGTCTTGAGACCTTGGAGCGTGCTCCTCTCATTGTCTTAGATTCGATGTATACGGTCAATCGATTAAAAATCAATGAGGAGTTTTACCATCCATTGTGATCTACACAGTTTGAAAGATTAGTCTATGCAGTTGCGCACACATGATGATACTCAGTTCAAAGTAAAAGAAAAGATAAATAAGTGTATTTATTATTAAGACACCTAAGTTAAATTCAGTTTTTTCTTCTTTAAATTCACAATGTACATTATCCCTTTTCCATCCCCTATCTCTCACATCCACTATCCACTACAATCAATAATTTCAACCATCGATGAAGATCAAACGATTCATATTTTAAGCTCCTAAATTTTTGAAGTCACGAGCATTCAAATCTCTATTCAACAACTTACAAGTTATATCGATTGATCGCAATGGCTACCGAAATTATATTCCGCAATGAATCCAGATCCACCTATAGCTTTTGTAGGACTCACCATAGTAGAACCTCATCCCATGAAAACTATAAAGAAAAAAGAAAGGAACTAAAATATGTGCAAAGGAAACACAAAAATCTACGAAGCTATAAAATTCTGTTACAAGAATTAACCTTTGCTATCACAAATAGAAACTTCACCTGACCAATCAAAATAAATCTACACACCATGTTTAATCACCATCTTATGTACAATGAAGAACATAACTAAGAAAACAAAAACCTTAGACATCTGCAAGAAGCACCTGATCTATCACTTGTTACTGCACTGGATCGAATCGTGTCTCATATATCGTTGTTCTTTTACTACAGAAAAAAGAAACCAGTATATATAACAAAGGATAATCAATAGAGAAATTGGAATTAAATCACTCAGTACAAATCGCCAGTCCGTCTCCTAAGCCTCCAAGAGGAAAACCGCTGAAGCTTCATCCGTGGCAGCTATATGTCCTTGGAAGAACCTTCTTATTATAAGCTCCTATACCCGATCAATTGGTTCGGTGCGGTCTTGCAAAGCTATTCCTTCTGAGACATCGGCAAGTGATTTGAGATTGCACTTAATAACGGCTTCAACGAAGTAGCAGGTCTCATCTTTGGTGTTCCCCTCAGGTATATCCACCACAAAAGATTCAATTACTAGTGTACCTGGCCTTCCATCAATAATTTCAGGGTGGAGAGACATCACCGACGAATAGTTCTGAAAGATGAACCAAAGAGTTATCATTTTAAGGAAGACATACTTATTTAAGAATCGATTCGGACACATATTAGCACAAGATTTTAAGCAAACATAAGTAAATTAGAGGAACAAAAAAGTTTCTGGTCATTTTGTAAGGAAACATTCATATTCATACCGTAAGGCGATGATCACCACCAATAATCCTGATGCTGAGAACATGTTCATTGTCATCAAGGAGCTCCAATCTTTCTGTACTTGTAGTAGCAGGAAGCCCTGACTTAACATCAACTTCTCTTAGACTTCCAATCTCAAGGTTTCCCCTTACTACACATCTGCTTACAAATGGTTTGTACTTCTGCGGCTGATCGAACCTTCGTACCAAAGACCATACCTAGAGATAGCAAATCTATGCGTCATAATTAAACATCACACAATGAAGGTAGCATTATACAAAAATATTGTCAGGAAGCACAATGAAACTCTTTATTCAATAGCAGTAGCAGCGAGAAAGAAAAAATCGAACTGAATTGAGGTTCGCTTTGTAATTGGTCATTTATTCACATGAAAATCTAATGATTCAAGTTTTGCTACACACTTCGACATCAACCAAACCGCGCTGATAGAACCTTTGATGTGCTAAAAATGCATAATGTAAACGAAGAATCTCATAATAAAAAACAGAAGTTCCACTACAAGATTTTTACACATGCCAGAGATGCAAAAATAGATTGTTCAAGTTGATTGCTGAAATAGAATAAGAAAAGCAGTAATTGGTATGAAATTTATCAGGATTATGAAGAATAGATTTGACTTCTCTAAAGCGAGCAATTCTCTTTAAAGAGTAATAAAGCAAGTAATCCCAACTAATAATTTTCTCGACAACGGTTGAGATTATCTGCTTTACCCTCTAAAGGAAATTGCTCGCTTGAACGAAGCTAAATCTGTGACCACGCTATGCTTCACAAGGATCACACTACAAATTGACCATCTTCCATCTAAGTTCTTAACACAAACAATTGTTACCAAAACCTAAAAGATAGTAGCAGATCAGATCACATTGTACCTCAAAGCAGGTCAACCATAAAATAGACCAAAAACATCAAAACATTTTCATACACTACATACTTTTTCCCTATACAACACCAATACTTCAGATCAGATTGAAGACATGTCTGGTATCCGACACATGTTGGCGTCAAACACATACACGTCACCGACATATGTAGATAACTACATTCAATCATTTTTGTTTTCTCAAACTATTACAAGTATCAGGCGTCAGATGTCTGATGTCTCTCATTCTTAGCTCTTTACCAAAAATCAGCTAACTGTTTTAACATTTACATAACCTTCCCTCCAAATCAAACCACCAATCCCAACAATAAATACTCCATCATTACTTTTTTTTTTCTTTTTTTATAAAAAAAAAACACTATTTAAGGAAAAATAAAAAACACATTCCAAGTTCCAACAACCTTAACTGAATAACTTACACAACCACAACCAATAACCATGCATCCAACAACAGAAATCTTCACACACACTCACACACACACAGATTCAATTCAACAAAATCATAAAATAAAAAATAAAAATAAATAAATAGTATAAAAAACAAAAGAAAGAAGGGCAACCTGAGGAACCGGTGCTCTAATATGCTTAACAAGAGCAGAAGCACACTGATTATGTCCAGGCTGCTGCCGGTGATGTCTTCTTATATATTCCATCTCCATATTACTAAACCTTCCATTCCCACTTCCAATTCCATTCATTTTTACACCTCCAATAATACTTCTTCTATACCTATTCAAATTATCTTATAAATATAACAAAAAACAAAGAAAACAAAGTGTGTGGATTAAACCAAAGAAGAAGAATATGCAAAGTATGTGATTGGATATTCAGAGTCACCACCATGGATCATGGAAACTACTTACCTAAGCAAAATTTGTTATTATCCTAAAAAAGTAAACGAATTAATTAAATTAAAATTGTTAGATATTTATATTTGTTTATTATCATCACTTGTTATGTTGGTAAGTTCAGTTGTTAATGTTTTTTGATTATAAAAATGTAAAATATCTTTGATAAAATATTGTTTGTATGTTGGGTTTTAATTCAAAATGGGGTCCACTTATATAGTGCTATTATTACTAACTAACAGTTTGCTTGTCCTTTTGCGTCTTTGTTTGTTGCTTTCCTCATCAGGCATTAGCTGATTTGATTGTGTGGGGGAGTATTTAATGAGTTTATTATTTCATCATGTGTGATTTTAAATTTTAATTTAATTTAATTTGCATTATGTGAACTGAATTCTGATTCAATCCATTAAAAATATGGTTTGATCTGTTGTAGATTTGAAGACGACAGTTGGAGTTGTTGAGATGCCATGGTGGAGGATGGTGATTGCTTATCGGAGTAGAATGGTGTATTTGTAAGGACTTCTACGTTCAAGTCGAACGTCAATTAATGTTTAAGAAGATCTTAGATGTTTAACTAAATAGAAACCGTACCTCTCACCAAGATGTGTGTCAAGGTTATTGTCTCATGATCATTATAGAGACACGATTCAATAACGATATTTGATCTTCTACATTATTAGTTACAAGTTATTTGTGGATTGGACCTTGGTCCTGTCTGAAATATTACTTTTCAATTTTCAACTTATTTAAAAAAAAATGTTTATTCAGTTTTCGTTTTTATAATTTAATTTTTGGTTCTACGGTCTCCATTAAGTTGGATTGGGTATACCTTGTTAAAAAAACATCTTATTGGCTGCATCCTAATTGTGATACCTTATTGGTTAAAGAAGTAAATAAAAAGCTTTATCTTTTTAGTCTTTTTTTTTTTTGACCAAATCTTTTTAGTCTTTTAGTTTAGTTATTGTTATTGTCTAGTTTTGGTCCTTCAATTTTCTTTTGTAGAGGTGGTCCTTCAAATCTAAGAAAATTGCTCCTCTCTTTAA
>Ga0315914_1007017_pt1 | contig 15757 bp, 16 predicted proteins | sample MpolenodulesMG_FD_203920 | JGI IMG/M metagenome (GOLD analysis project Ga0315914, IMG submission 203920) | Medicago polymorpha root nodule microbial communities from Los Angeles, California, United States - elongated nodules | ecosystem: Host-associated > Plants > Roots > Nodule | place: USA... | reverse complement strand
TTTTTCCCTTTTTGATTAATGTTTACACCACCGCAAATCATGTTGTCCTTCTTACATATTGTGTGATGGATTCTGGTGGGCCGGTTACATTTGCTTCAAGATTGGGAGTTGGCGTCTAGTTGCAATTTTGTTTGGCTGGCTACGGTGTTTCTCTGGTGGACCGAGGGTAAGGGCTGCCCTTCTGATTTGGTCATGTAGTCTGATGGGCCGATCGCTTTTGATTCGAGATCGGAAGTTAGGTGTTTGGTTTTGGGATTTTTTTGGTGTTCTTTCGGCGTATCGGAGGTTGAGAGGTGGTGGAAGCTAACTGATCTTTAGAATAGTGGCTCAACTTTTGTGATGAGGACATGGTGTTTCATTTAGAGGGTGTTAGTTTGGGATGAGTAGCGGCGATGTTGGTTATGGATACCGTTTTTCAGTGGTCGTTTCGTGAAGGAGTCTATTTTAGGCGGTGATGTTTATTTTGGTGGGTGTTGTCCCCAGGAGTGTTGAAAGTAGGGTTTGACTATGTGTTGTGTGTAGGGGTGTCTTTTTTTGTGTTTATTTTCGGGTGTTCTGCCTATACAGATCACCTTTTGTTTGTATTATCCGAATTACTGGTCTCTATTCGTCTAGAGCAGAGATATGATTTTTTTAATGAAATTTGTTGTTCAAAAAAAAAAAAAAAGAGCCAATAAAAGTTTGGTCTCTTAAAAAAAAAAAAAAGTTCTACAAGTACCCATTTGTCTTGTTTGGAATAAAAGCTAGTAGCTCATAAACATTGGTTGTGACATATTTAGAATCAAAGCTACATGTTGGAAGAAAAATATTTCAAATAGGGAATCCGTAGAAAACTAACTCCAAAATATTTGTTAGCATACTTTTTCAAATTTGTCTCATCTTTAACATAAGTCATGTTATAACATTTAAAACACCTCTATATGTGTGCGTGGTAATATGTACCTTGAATGTCTATTGGGAATTGCCTCAATCTCATAGCAAGGTAAAATCACATGACGACTAAAGTGTGACAAATGGCATGACCAACCCAACTACCTTTAGGAGGTACATACGTGTATATTGGAATTTAAGCGTATCTTCTTTAAGTATGTCCCGCTTGCATGTAAGTGGCAAGTTACAAGCAACAATTTAAGTTTGTGATGATGGAATAACATACGATGATTTAGTTATATTTTTAGTTATTTTCTTTGCATTTGAAGACAAATTATAAATCAATTAGAGGAGTTGTCAATGGTTTGAGAAACTTTTTGTATTGTTTTCATTCGGGTCGTTGTAATTCAGTTTTATCCTAAATCATGCAACTCCATAGATATTTTGAGTCTTTTTAGTGAGAAATCATGTAAATCGACAAAACTAAACATCAAACAAAGGATTGAGGATATGAAGATTTAAATTCAATGGTTTTAAGAAGATTATAACCAGGTAACCAAAAAACACTTTGTAGCAGCTAACTTTAATTATTCGCTACTTCAACATCATTCAATAATCATTAGCGGAATAGGATATAAGTGAGATCAACTAAAGATAAGCACTGCCACACTTTAATTAGTGCATTCAACATAAGTTTGGTGCCACTATATGCTTACTATAAAAATTAAGATAAATAATTGTAGAAGAAAGTAAGCGTTGTAAAACATATGATATACTACATAAACTAAAGCCATAGAAGTTCAAAAAGGACCAACGACATAAGTTTAAGGTCATTCATTACCTTGTAACATCCTTCATCTAGGTAAACATCCTATCCAAAGTAAAGTGAATAATTTTAAATAATCCAACTTGGTCAAGGTTTAATTTTAGGTACTGAAGTTAAAAACTGTTTGACAGCCTCATTAAAGCCAGCATTTTCTGAAATAGTAACATTATAAAAGATGAATTAAGGAAATCCTCAACTAAACCGGAGTTTGTTGAAGTTGCATAGATTGAACCGCAACCCAATAACCCACTCAAAACCTATGAAACATTTATCTAATTGTACATTAAACGGAAACAAAATACAATAATAATTTTAGAAAAAAGAAAAGCGATTGAATGTAGCGAAGTAATAATGCTTTAAACCGAACTGTAAATGCTACATAACTCAAAAAACTAAGTTTTTGTTTACTAAGCAAATGTTAATAAATTAGTAATTCCTTATAACTTACAAGCTATATTTGATAGTTTCCAAGGAAAGGGATGACAAACCTTTGTCAGGGGAGTACAGGATGAAATCCACATCAGCTTATTCAGAAAGAATTTTGCAGAGAATATAATTCTTGTTTTGGTTAAACAAGAATTTAGTCCTCCTAAAATATTTATTAAGTTTTTGATTCTTTTAAAATTTTCATTTATGAAATTAGTCCCTACTTTTTAGTCAACTCATGCCTAACATTCATATTTTATAATGTGATTTTCCAGAAATATAAAAAATTATGACAATATTTACAATTTTTTTTTTAACAAAACATAAATTTAATATGAATTTTTAGCGCATAAAAAACATAAAAATTCATGTTTTATTTATGTTTTGTTTAAAAATTCTAATTTTTTTGAGAGATTGTCATAATTTTCTACCCATTTTCTGAAATTTTTTAGGGTTAAATATGTTTTTAGTCCCTACATTTTGCGCTCCTTTGATAAACAATCCATACATTTAAGTAAATATTTTTAAAATCCTCATATTTTATATCTGTTACCAAATTTAGTCCCTGCCGTCAATTTTCTGTCCAGTCACCAAACGGACTTTTGATCTAGCAATTTGTTTTTTTACCTTTAAATATGTTTTTGGTCCCTATAAAATTGATACCTTCTAAGTTTAGTCCTTACTTAATTTTAATAGTTTTTTTTAGTCCCTATGAAAAATTTCTGCACTCAATATTAGTCTTTACTCAATCCAATTTGTTTAATTTATGCTTTAATCATGTTGCATTATAATTCTTACTTATTGTATGTTTGAATATTAGGGGAGGCCATGTAAAAATCCATCCAATGCTGTTGAGAATAGTTTTGCCAGGGGAAAGAAAGTAGTTGATGAGTCTAGTGATGTTGTGAAAAGGAAAAAACAACCTGCACCAAAGAAAGGAAAGTTGTTGCTGCTAAATCTGTGACAGTGATGTCTGAGACTAGTGATGTACCTTAACCTGATGTTGTAAGGGTTATTTAAGCCGCTAACTCATTACTGCACTTTATGGGTTCTTTTATTGGTTTCTGTTATGTGAACAAAGACATATAATTCACTATTATGCTTGAAAGTTTGGTTATAACATAGAACAAATGAAACCAACTTTGTTAATGTGAAGTTATTTGTAACTAAAATTATTGCAGTCTACTGTCAATGAGGCTGAAGCCATGATGCAAGGATTGAAAGCTTTACCACCAAATGTTTTTGAAGAGACAATAGGTGGATTAGTTCATGGACTAGTTCGTTGGAATCATAATTTATCCAAAGTGACCAAGGTATTTCACTATCTATTAAATCTTAGTCTTATAGCATGGTAATGTTACTGCTTCATACATTCCTAATTGTTTTCATTTTGAAATATAGCCTACTGAAAGCACAAGTAACAACATTGATAATGAGGCTAGCAACATATTAAGGGGATTTAGTACTACGACATCAGAAGTTTAGGATAACACCATGAAGGAGTTGGTGACTGGGCTCGTGAAATGGCATCATGAAGTTGGAAGGAAATTGAAGCATGGAATTATAACTTATATTAGTAGTACTTTTTTTTTTTTTTTTATGCTTGATGCCTATTTATGTTGAACTAAGTGTGTGTAATCAAGCATTTGACATGTAATGCTTCATCTTTTTTTTGTTAAATATGTGTTGAAGCTTAACTTAGGTCCAACTACTACAACTTATTATGGCCTTCTTTTATTTTGTTTTTGGTTGATTAAACATTTCCAACATACACAATTGGAGTACCAATTGCAGGTTCACTATGATGTACAATTGGAATGCCAATTGCATTTTATGCAATACTAATGGATGTGTTTATTTTGCTAATGATTATGAAGGTTCTACAGTCTTACTTGTTCATTCTTTTACGGGCATATCAACATGTATCACTTCTGTTACTTTCATATTATTTGATGCAGGCAAAGTGAAGTTGCTTTCATATAAAGAGGAAGAGAATTTCATATATCACGTCTGTTAAGAATAGGAAGATAATTAAATGGAAAATAATCAACCAAATGGCTTCCCTTGCTAGCCTAGCTTGTGTATATGTATGTTCAATTCGTTTTAAATTTTGTTCGGTAGCTATCGATAGATAAATCAACAATTGTATGTGTGATCACAATGATATTATCAATTGTAGAAATCAATTTTTTGCTATAATTTTAAGCATAAATTAAACAAATTGGATTGAGCAAAGACTAATATTGATTGCAGAAATTTTTCATAGGGACTTAAAAAAACTATTAAAATTAAGTAAGGACTAAACTTAGAAGGTCTCAATTTTATAGGGACCAAAAACATATTTAAAGGTAAAAAAACAAAAATTGCCAGATCAGCAGTCCGTTTGGTGACTGGACAGAAAATTGACGGCATGGACTAAATTTAGTAACGGAGATAAAATGTGAGGATTTTAAAAACATTTACTTAAATGTAGGAACTATTTATCAAAAGTGCGCAAAATGTAGGGACTAAAAATATATTTAACCCAAAATTTTATTAAAATATATGAAGGTTAGACATGAGTTAACTAAAAAGCTTAAATAATATTTTGAAATGATCAAAAGCCTAAAGAATATTTTAGGAGGATTAAAATCAAATGTTGGTACACTGCCCATCTATTTATTTAACCCTACATATTCTTTTATCATGATTTGTATTTATTTGAAGGGTCATGTTAACTTATGCCCTTAAGGTACATGTTAAGCATTAAATTCTTGCCACTAATGGTAAGTATTAATTGCAAAAAATTAATATTAAATTTTTTAAGTAATAAATTAACACAATTTCCGATACAAGATTTCTATTAGTAGAATCCTTAATATGTGCCCTTAGGACACAAGTTAATATTTCCGTTTTTCGTATAAATTATTTTTCTGAATATGTAGTAACACAGGATAATCATTATGGCCACCGTTTCAAGAACAACTATAACTCAACAACAGACTTTTTGCCAAAAAAAATAAAATCAAAACACACAGCCAAAACAAATATGGCATCATACACTAATTTAAAGGTTTAAAAATTTAACTGTAAGTTTAAGAACATGATGATTGATGAGTCATGAAATTAAGACAATACAGAAAGAAAAGAAGGTAATAGCCACACAAATAAACAAAGAAAAATGGTAATAGCAAGCAAGAATAATTCGTACATGTGAAAATATAAGACCTTGAAGTGATGAACGATAGAATGGGGAGTTGAAGTGAAAATGAAAATGAAAGAAAATTGCTGGGGAAGTGGATGTTATATATGCAAGTGAAGCGACTCCTCAAATACTGACCCAAATAATGAATACAAGGTTTATTGTCTACTCGTAATTAAAGACGCTATAATCCAACTGTTTGTAAATTGAAAATATAATATCCAATGAGATAAATCCAAAGTATGTTTACACATGTTAAGAAATGTAATTAATTTTAGAGAATTGGAAAATGAGAAAGTAATAAATAGTAAATTACACATTAATGCTTCATTGGTAAGTGATAAAGATACAATTGGCACATATAATAAATTACAAAGGAAGTATATAACACTTCTCATTTGCCGGAACTTGAAGAAAAGGTAGTTGAGTAAAATAGTATTTCCTCCGTTTTTAAATATAAGCAAAATTGACTTTTTAGGTTCATTCATTTAATGATAAATGTGGTTTATATTATGGACCACATTCACCATTAAATAAATGAACCTAAAAAATCAATTTTGCTTATATTTAGATACGGAGGGAGTGTGATATTATTCACCTACCCTAGTCAGGGAAGAGGGGATTATATTTTATTTTTGACAAAGGAAGAGGGTAATTTTGAAAGGAAAGAAACACTAATACCCCCTCCAATCGTTATTATAAGAAGAAAAGAAAGAAAGAAAAAAAGGGGTGTTTACCCTCTTGTTATTTGAGCGAGTTTTAATGTACCTGTCAATTATTGTTTTTTTTTTTAGAGATTCTCCCTTGTAATTTGAAGATTGCTTGATTTTGGACCCTCAAGATATCTTACTATGCATTTAATCTTATGTGGCACATTAGGTCAACATTTTTTTATTATGTGGCATTCTTAGTGGGTATTATTAATTCTTTTAACTTTATTTTAATTCCACTTAGCTTTTTATTATTAAATGAATTAAAATAATTATATACAATAAATTAAAAAATTATACAAAAATAAAAACAAAACAAAATCTTTTTTTATTTCCCTTTTCTCTCCTTCATCATCTCTATTAAATGAATTACTTCTCTCCATTGAATCCACTTGGTATTGTCCACACGAAAATTCAATTGGTTTTGGTTGAAATCAATTGATTTTGTGTTCTTGGTTCCCTCTTCTCTAATCTTCAACTACTAGGGTTCTCACAAAAAAGGCCGTTTGCGGTGCCGACAACCATGGCTTTTACGTGCCCATGACCATGTGTGGCTGATACACCAATTCCAAAGCAAGTAGATCAGCCACAACATCAACAACGTTCATTTACCTAGGCAATAAGATCTTTGAATTTAGCTATCATGACAGAACCTTTACCATAGCCGACAATTCGAGGTGATTCATCATGCATTACGATTACGCAATCTACCTATGCCAAAGGTGTTGCATTTTGTCAACGCAATCTCTGTGGCAGACTTGTTTTAAGTAAGGGTGACTAGTCGTACACCACGAAGGACCTAACAACAGAGCTTATGAAACAATGGAAGATTGTTGGCCAGTGGAAGATGCTTTCTCTTGGAAGGGGATACTATGAGTTTTCTTTTGCATCTTTAGCGGATTTACGTGCAATCTGGGCATTGGGTACAATTAATTTGAAGCCAGGGTTTTACGCTTGTTTGAGTGGTCTAAGCATTTCAATGCGTCCACCTAAAGACAAACACATGCGCATGTATGGATACAGATGTTAGAATTGCCATAAGAATATTGCATGGAAAGAACCATGTGTGAAATTGCAGGTTCCATCGGGACACCTTTAGTCATTGACAACGCAGCTAAATATAGGGTGTTTGGACATTATGCAAGGTTATTAGTGGACATGGTCCTTTCGCGTAATATTTTTCGTGAAATCATGGTGGATAGGGAAGGGTATGCATTTCCCATGGAGGTGGTGTATGAGTGGCTGCCTGAATTTTGTACGCATTGTAAAAGTATCAGTCATAGTGTAAATAACTTGCCGTTGGTTGCACCCGCAAAAAGGAGACAAAAACGCGAAGGTTTAGCCTTCGCTAATTCGTCACTACTTTCAAAATTTTGAACTTTTAACCTTATAGACGGTTTAGCCATGGCTAATTCGTCGCTACTTCCAAAATTTTCGTCACTACTTTCAAACCCTTTTTAAGAAACTGTTTTAATCAATTAGTAATTTCCTTCATTACTAAGTTAATCCTGCATTTTGGGGTTTGCATTTTGATGTTGTTTTGTTTATGATTAAGACTAATGTTGCTAAAATCTGCAGAATGGAAGATAATATTACGTGAATCACCACTGTTGTGGTTTAGAGCGAAATGAGTATCAGAGGTTGTAATATGTTCCTGGTGAATTCCGTGTTTGGGAAAAATGGACACTAATGAGTTATGTTTGTGCGACATTGCAGAGGCTACTTCAAGGATCAAATTGATTTCTGTTTATATAATTCAAGGACTTATTTGATGGTTTTTTAATATAATGCAGGGATCGACTTGATAGTTAGACAAATATTTTAGGGACTAATATGATGGTAAAATTATTACATAAAGGCTACATTTCATTCATCTCCAACCTCTTTTCATTGCAACTTTACACACCTAGAACAATACAGTAGCATGTTAAAAAACTCAAACCAAGCAAATTATGACTATCAAAAACTTAATCAGCCTAAGTTCACTTCCTATGCAATCAACTTTGTCCATCAACTGTGCCCTCCAAACCTCATCATTTGCCACTTTCCTTAGCCTTAACCATGGACTGAACCTTCTCCATCAATCGTGTCTTTCTTCCATGACCAGCACCAATTCCATAAAAAAAATTGGGGATTATGGTTTTCGGATTCAATTAAAAAATTAGGGTTTGTAGTTTTTTAAATTGGGGAAGAATGTTACTACTAATTATTGGAAGAAATTTTGGAGATTTTGAAGTGTAGATTAAAGATTGTAAAATTAGAGTTTCAATTTTATATATTTGGGGAAGAAAGAGCCGTTGGGGGAGGAAAGAACATTTTTTGCAAATCAATCAATTTCGTCCTTGAAAATTTTGGTCACTATCAGCCAAATTAGTCCCTACTTATGTGGCATCTGACATGTGAGAGGTTAACGGCCACGTCAACAACGTTAACACTCCAATTGGACGGAGGGACTAAATTGATTGACATTTTACAAATTCGGAGACTATTTTGATATTTCATTAAATTAGGGGACAAATTTGGCCGATTCGTGCAAATTCAGGGACGAAGTGGACGATTCACTCAGTGATAAACATTTGTAGTACAAGTTTTGTGTTCTTGGTCATCATCACTTTCCTCAAACAACTCTTAGGTACCTCTTTAATTTTGTATTGTAGTTCTTCCCCATTTCCTTGCCCTTCATATTGACTCTTCATTTGTTCATATTTTTCTAGTTTTTTTTTATATTTATTTTCTTCAATCCTTAATATGGATATGTCCATTTCTCTTGTGAATTAGATAAAAGAGGATAAAATAGACTCCTATTTTCACTTTGGTCGCATCCTAGATGTTCGGGAAGTTTATGAAGAATTGTAGTTCTTGTAAGTATATGTTTGTAACCCCTAATATTTTTATTCCTAGGCTCTCTTTGGATATCTTAAAAGAAATAGAGCGGAATGGAACGTAGTGGAACGGAATGCAGCGGAACGGAATGGAACGAAACAAAAGTTCTATTATATTGTTTGGATATTTTACAACGGAATGAAACTAATTTCTCGTCCCCTTTTTTAGAAAGTAGTCTGAACGAAATGAGTTACAAATATTTTATTCCAATTTTACCCTTTATTTTAAAAAGTAACAATAAAACATCAATATTTAATTTGCAAAGGCTATTATATGCCTGCGAAATTCTCGTATGTAGCAAATCACTTGAATTTAAAAACTAAAATAGTTATAATGTAACGAATATGAAGATTACAGGCTTACAAGCTATCCAATTTGAAGTCAAGCATCAATATTGAATATGTAGTGGCTATAATAAGCTGCAGAATTCTCCTTTTGTAGCAAATCCTTTGGAATTTAAAAATTAAAATAGTTTTAAGGTAACACATATGCTTTAAAGTGAACAAAATGCATTTCATATTTCTGCTGAGGCGGAGTGAAGAGCTACAAACAATAGAAGCAGAGCTAGAGGTGAACAATAAGAGCAAGATGAAATAAGAAATGGTGAAGAGAAAAAAACGAGGGAATGAGGCTACGTAAATGAAATTGGCGAATGAAAAATAGGGACAATGTTGTAATTGTATTATTAATGTGTTTTATTCCATTGGTTACATCCTAAATTGGGAGGTATGAAATTTTTTCTAAATGAGTGGTATTGGATAGAATGGGTTCCATCACACTTCATTTCATTCCATTCCATTCATTTTTTAGTATTACTTTTCCCACCCTATGTATATCTCGTGCACCCTATTTTTTTTCCTAAAATACCCTTAGTCCGGATAATAAAATCCGAACAACATTGTTACTTTTTTCAGATTTTAAAATCCGGATCTATGCTTTTCCAGATTTTTTTTAACTTTAGTCTTCCAAATTCGTAAAATAAAGGCAAATTACAATAAAAAAACAAAAATAAAAACAACATAAAGATAAAAAGAAGTCATTTTATTAATATATGAATAATAATTACAATAATGTTGAAGCTTTTTAAGCTTATTACATAAGAACCTAAAATTAAATCTAATCTCCTAAGAGCTCAAGAACAGGGAAGCCATAGGACATATCAGTAGCTTCACTGTTGGAGGGGAGACAGGGGAGGGGGCTGGTTCCATCCCCATTGACCGTTCATACAATCCCTGAAAAGCTCCAAAGAAGCCTCTTTCTATGAAAGGCCAACGATGGAAAACCATGGTTGAAACTGAGGAAGAGGAGGAGAGGGTGGGAGAGGGTGGTGTGAGAAATTGTGGAGGGTTTGGAGGGTATTTATAGGGAGGGAGTGGTTGCATAGAGTGTATCTACACTTAATGCAGTCAAAAAATGTGTAAAAACAGGTTTTTTGACTTGACCAACTTCGAAAACTGATGCAGTCCGGATTATATAATCTGGATCGTACATGGTTTCCGGAATATATAATCCGGAATAATACGATAATGGGTGAAAACAATGGGAAACTTGACAATTTCTGTAGGGTGAGAGTTGGTTCAGATTCTATAATCCGGAAAGCTTTAACATTGGATTCTTTTGTGTGGTGCACAATGCACCGACAATTTATGTGGTCCACAACGCGCAGATAACTCTATAAATAGGGATCCCTATTTTCATTACAAGTAAACTACGTACACCAGAAAAAAAAAATCATGTAATTCATTGGCTTTGATCCGAACACCAAGCTAGCGGCAGTCTACTACAACGGTGGAAAACCACCCCATCTTTTTAGGATTCGTAACGATGTCACCCTCTCCGGGCTGAAGGACCAGCTGGATCAAATCAACCGTCAACTCAACCACAGAGACACGAGGAGGGTGGTCAGTGTTGAATATCGATGTCCACTGTCTGACTCAGCCGGATCACTTCGGTTCAACGGGATGAAACTCACAAACGATGACGTGAGAACCATGTTCTCTGTCTTTGGTCAGCACAGTACTAGAAGACCGATCGAGTTGAACGCTTCGTTGGTTAGAACTGCTGAACAAATTTTAAAAAGTTTGATCCGGTTCAGGAACTATGAAGAGATCAGGGCTCTGCTACTATATTTTAATTAATCGCGTGTTTTATGTTATTTTAATTATGTGTTAGTTGTATTTTTTGAATAATATATATATTATTTAAACAGTTGCACACAGAAGAAAAATAGTTGCAGAGAAAAGAGAAATATAATATAAAGATGAGTTTATAGATACTATACAATGCCAAAGTTCCAGAACAAATCTACTAGAGAACCATGTGCAATTAAGTTTCAAGAGGAATCCAAAATATATAAACCCCCAAAAAAATACTTCAGCTACAGAAGTTTAAAAGGGCATTTTCTCATTCTTCTTCAGTCAGCAACCAATTTCTTACCCACCTTCCAAAAAAATCTTTACCCTGAATAATTTTAGTTACTTGGTTTAGGTTTAAGTCCTGATGCCAAACGTACAACTTCATCAACTGCATTATCATAGCCGGTTTTGTAAATTAATGGAGCATCACCCTTAAGCTTTTTGATTTCAGCATTCAACTTGTCAACTACTTTCTTGTGAGCATCTTCTTTTATTTGTAATTTCATATTGTCATCCCGTGATTGTTGCAAAGTTTTCTTAAATTTGTTCAATTCATCTTCAAGAGTTGTCATCTCAGCCATCTTCTTCTCATATTCAGACAACTTCTTTTTCAATTCAGTAACTTGTCCAACATAAGCCTCTTTTTCCATTACTACCTCACCAAACTTTTGCCCCATGATGCGATGAAGCAAGGTCGTTGTAATGGAATCTACCAGGCAAGTTTGGAGTACCCTTATAAAGTCCACGTCCTTAAATTTTTCAGAAAACTTTTCCTTAAGCTTATCAATAAGGTCTCCAAATGGGAAATGATTATCCCAGATCAATGTAGCATCACCATTACCACTACTACTGATGTCATTGAACACTGATATCCACATTTCATTCAGCCCTTCAGAAGAACTGAGCTGGCAGCTTCTAGGAATTTGCACAGGAGGTGAAATGGAAGCATTCACCCCTTCCGAAGAACTGGGCTGGCAGCTTCTAGGAATTTGCACAGGAGGTGAAATGGAAGCATTCACCCCTTCCGAAGAACTGGACTGGCTGCTTCTAGGAATTTGCACAGGAGGTGAACTGGAAACCTCTAGTCGAGGCCGTTTTACAATATTTATGACGGGTGTGGCAGGGGAATTATTGGATGGAGCTTCCTGTGGAGAGTTCCTTATCCGATCAGCCTCCCTACCTTTTCCGTGGAATTCACGTAACTCTTTCCCAGAAACTTCTTTGACAAACATTGTAGATGTTCTTCCTGAAAAATCAAAATGGAAAGCCATGTTAGAACTAGAGAACAAAAGCGAGAAAATTAATGAACATTAGAGGAAACTACTCAAGCACAGCCATGGGACCTCTTCATCATCCTCCAACTTAATAATAGAGGAAACTCTTTAATGACAGGGGACAACAATTGTTGTAGACCTAAAGGGGGGTAAATTGGACTCAACCACAAGAATTAAGCAGTAACTCGAGGCTAATTAGTAACAAGCTTAGATGCTAAAGAATTTAATTATAAAACCTTTACATGACGAAATACAAGCTGTGAGAATACCTCCTTTAGGGATGTTATTGATGTGTAAATATATTCATCCCACCCTTTTCTCATCCTCCTTACCATCAGTGCCTAACTCACAAATGCTAACCATTTGCAAGCAAATAAAAGGGACAAATTTTTTTATAGATTATTTTGAATTGAAAGCACACTTCCTCTATTGACTGAATTCCTCATGATTCATTTGCCATATACAGCACAACAGAATGACTTGCTCCAAAATGTTTTTGAATTAAATTCATCAACAACTTCTTAATTAAAGGATTTATGCCTATTGGCAACTATCAATGAAAAACCAAAATCACCCATATACAACATTTGACCGAGATATCATAATCTAAGAATATTGTTGTGCATACTATTATTTATGATCAAACTTTAAGAATATTGTTGTGCATGTTATTTATGATCAAACATATTAAATATGGAGCAGAACCTAAAGGATTAAGATTTATGAATTTAGAAAGAGAAGAAAACCCTTCCCAGCTATGGCTTGGTAAGATGTCAATAATCGCAAGAGAAATCACTGCTTGTTTGGCTAATAGCCTCATACCGCATCCTCCGATTTTTCCGGAGACTAAGTTTATTTAATGAATGTTTCTTACCTTGGGATATTTATCATAAATAACAGGTAAACCACAAATTAACTATAAACAAACCTCAACTATGAATACTGTTGGTTAATACCTATATAACAGTATAAAGAAAACAGGAGAGGTTACGACAAAGTAAAGGAAACAACTTTGACAAACAGGTAGGCATCACCCACAAACAGTTATGAAGATAGTCCACTAAGTTATGCAAAAAAAAAACTGTTAATCCATTATATAATATTACCAAAGAAAAAACTGAATATAAGATGGATGTTTGGACAGCGCAAGAAGAGAAAAGCAACATCATTTTACACTTAGCATAAGGCTCACTAAAGAAACCTCTAGTTGAAAACTATCAATCTAATTGAACAGAAAAAATGCACAGAAACTCTTTAGAGGACAAGGAATGCACAGAAGGAAGAAAAAACAGTTTCAATTCAACATGGAGTAAACCACCAAATTAGACCCTGACTTTGTATGAAGGTCTCAAATAGGTCCCCGACTTTATGAATATTTTAAAAAGACGTTGACAAATTTAATTCATTAGTCCCTCAAAGAATATGCTAGGAACTAAACTGATAGTAAGTGGATAAACTTAGGGGCCAAATTGACAGTAATTTGTTAAAATATAGGGACTTAATTGATAGTGACTGATGAAATCTAAGGATTAACTTAACAGTTCAATGAAATCTGAGACCTTTTTGAAATATTCATAATCTTAGGAACCTGTCTGAGAGTGCTAGAGAAATTCATTAGGAAACAAAATAAAACAAGACTATTAGTTTTCATAAGAAAACCCCAATTCTAACATTACAAGACTTTTGAAGAGTATCTAAGATTCTAAGCTATAAACGGTAAATATTTTTAATTTCTTTTTTAAAATCTGGTATCCGGGACAAGGACTAACTATTCCAAGGGGTCCAATCTCACCGCCCACCTAAGGATGACCCATTCAAAGTCGGAGCAAACCTCCTTATGAACTTGTCCACCAAAATTAGTATCAGAGGGAATCAAACCTGAGACATTCAGAGGAGCACACTCTAAGGTCTCAAGTCAACACCACCAGACCAACCCAAATGGGTTTATAAACAGTAAAATTGTTTGATCGAACATGCATATACTTGACATGCATGGAGAACTGAGTTCAACTTACTATAAGGGGCTTAACATATATTCAATCTACCCATATGCTAAACTAAAATCAAACCACAACAAAGTCAGAAATTATAACACTTTTTAAATCAACACAACATATTGAGCTTAAATGCGCAATCATTGGTGAAGAAATGCATATGAACTCAACAAGAAGCACATGCAAGCACACACATAGCACTCAAAAGTAGAAAAATCCATGAGAAGAAAACTCACCGAATCTTCCAGCTGATGGTTAGCGTGTGTGACTCTTTCTTTCTCTTTCTCTTAAGAGAGACGTTGCCTTGCAGTGTGAGCAATGTGAGGGAGAGTAATAAATAAAGTGTCGTGTGCTGTTTTTTCAGGTGATGTTTTCTCCATTTTACCCTCACAATTAGGACGTAATACCTACAATATCCTAAAAAGTTGTCTATTTGGGCCTCAAAAATTTGTCTATGAGAAATTTTTGAAAATTGCTTTTCTCTCAACATAAAACATCGAATTCTGCTCTTTACCTAAACAGTTTTGCTCATTTCCAAAGTAAATGACATTTTTACCCTTACGTGACTTAACCTATGATAGTACAAATGCTACGTGACTTAAGTCACGTAGCGTGACTTAACCTACGCTAGTACAAAATGCAACGAGACTTAGATTACGTTGCGTGACTTAAGTCACGCTAGCGTTAACACTGGTTCAAAGAATAGCGTGAGTGGCGTGAGTTAACTCACGTTGGTGCTGGTGCTATGCACGCATCAGACCTAACTGGCAGTGGCAGTAGCGACTGCCTTGTTCCTTCATTTCCTATTTAGAGAACATGCATTCATTCAATACTAATTTAGGTACAACCATTCATTGATTCAACCAAAACTTATAATTTAGAGAACATGCATCCAACACAATTTTAACGAAAATTAACTCAAATGTCATAAAGAGGCGCAACCGCGCAAATGTAAATATCATACAACCAAAATGTCGAGAAAAATACTACAAATAGGAAAAAAAAAGTCATAAAAAAACAAGACACTACTGCTGCTCCTGTGGACTATGACTCCTAGACCTCCTCCGGGGAACCTTCTGATGGTCAACACGCTATACTTGGTCCAGAAGCCCTCCAAAATGCTGAAGAAGAGTGGATTTGAAACCACCTCTGGCATCTCCATCGCATGCTCCACTTTGTCTCTCATGCTGCTAATGACCTGCAATGGATCGGGACGATGTCTGGCCCACTCCTGGTCGACAAGAATATCCTGGTAGACAGGTCTCGGCATGACAATGTCAGGCTCTAGAGCAGGGTTGACGATAAGAGGATGGGATACACGGTAGAACTGTAGCAACCCGATTTTTCGCTAGATTTATTCTATTATTTATTTATGTGTGTTTATATGTGCTTATATGTGATTAATTGCCTCTGTGTGTATTTTGGGTTAGGATTAGTGGATTTCGGTGTTAGAAGGGT
>Ga0315914_1007016_pt1 | contig 15759 bp, 9 predicted proteins | sample MpolenodulesMG_FD_203920 | JGI IMG/M metagenome (GOLD analysis project Ga0315914, IMG submission 203920) | Medicago polymorpha root nodule microbial communities from Los Angeles, California, United States - elongated nodules | ecosystem: Host-associated > Plants > Roots > Nodule | place: USA... | reverse complement strand
TATATATATATATATATATATATATGTCTGTTTTTTTTCCTTTATCATTTAAAAAGTGTAACAAATTAGATGAGTATATTTATACTTACTTTTTCTAAATCCCCATTATACCCTTTGAAACAATCAAATTGCAACAAATGTTATGATTATTCTTGCAATCTCTTTTTTGCCTTCTACGCATCCATTCACTCATATCTCAAATAATCAAAGGTACTAATGTTAGAATTATTCTTTCACTTTTGCTCTCTGCATTTTGCATTTCGTTCAATCTCAAAAAACATAATGTTATGATTATATTCTCACTCTCACCCTTTATCTCCTGCATCATTTACTCACAATCCAAATGTCAATTATCTTGTTTGTTCATTTGGATCGATTATACGTGTATGTATTTATGTGTGTGTAAGCGCGTGCGTGTGCATTTAATTATATGTACTAGTTTTAGCGTATAGTTATATGAAAGGAAAAATAAACTATGGTCATGAATTCAACTCTCAGGTTCTACTTTATGTAACCAAAAAGAAACGGAAAGTAAATTACATATTACCATAAATAAGGCATGTTTGCAAGCCATCCATCGTTGTCTATAAAAGATGACAAAGTATAATAACTTAAGTTTATGTCTTCTGGTTTCTTCTCATAGCTAACACGGTTTGTAGAATTTGTCTCTAGGTCAGTATAATTTAATTAACATTTGCAGCAGTGATATCATTCCCAAAGTAAATTATATACAAATTAAGAAAAAAGGTCACATGAGAAAAATATTGAACATTGTATATAATAATAATAATAATAATAATAATAATAATAATAATATATGCATACACTCTTAGGTGAACGGTTTTTCATATATATATATATAGACACACACTGGAAAAACTATATAGACAATTGATGTGAGTGGTCTAGAACAATTTTGATTATCATTATTATAGAAAATATTCATTTAGTTAAACTTGCACAATGCCTTTTTATGACCAAATACCCCATCCTAGGGGATCTACCACGAAAAAAAAATGTGTCTCTCGATATATATCTCTTGTAAAAGGCCCCTAGGTCTTTCAAGTTTCACACTACCAATTTTAACAACGGATCTTCCTTTAAAAAAATTGTTTGTTTCATAAGGAGAAAGTCAATGATGTGTTGTGACAAAATCATGAGGTCTATTTTTCGCTTGTGTATCATTCATCACACAATTATGCACAAGTGAAAATACATTCTAAAAGTTACTAAATTAATGATTTTATAAGGGTGCTGGACCTAAAATAAAAGTTCCCTTTTCCTTGGAATTAATCTAAAAGTTACTAGTTGTTTGATTTTAATTTTTTATTTTGGTCTTTGATTTAATTTTGTTCTTGATTTAGGTCTTGACATAAAGTGGAATAAATAAATATGCATGCAATGCAAGGTTCTCATTTATCTTTACATTTGTCCCTAAATACATTCTAAATCACAATAATTAGCAAATAAATATGAAATGCATAAGCTAAAATAAATAAATATGCAATGCAATGCAATATTTTCATTTATATTTAAATTTGTCCCTAAAAACATTCTAAATCACAATAATTAGAAAATAAATATGAAATGCATAAGCTAAAATAAATAAATAAATATGTAATGCAATGCAATATTCTCATTTATATTTAGATTTGTCCCTAAATACATTCTAAAACATAATATGTAAAGAAATAAAGTGGCAAATAAATATAAAGTGCATGATATGATATTAACACTAAATAAACTAAAATAAAGCTAATAAATATATAATAAAAGAAAAAAATAAAAAAGATGAGATAATAATACTAAGTAAAAAAACAGCAAGTAAATAAATAAAAAATAAAATGAAAAGAAAAGAAAAAAAGAGATAATAACACTAAACTACACTAAAATAAAGTAAATAAATGAAAGATGAGATGATAATTCTAAAAAAAATTAAAAACAGAAAGTAAATAAAATAAATAATGCATGAAATGAAAATGCTAAAAATAAACTAAATAAAGCAAGTAAATAAAAAAGGAAAAAATGCATGAAATAATACTAAAATAAATTAAATAAAATAAATAAAGGAAAATAAAAAAGAAAAAAAAATGCATGAGGTAATGCTGCATATTTCTAGATATGCTTAAAAGAAAAAAAATGACAAAAATAAATAAATAAAAGCTAGAGAAATAATAAAGAAAAATGCAAAAAAAATGAAATAAAAAAGGGGGTGGAGATTTGGAAAAAGGGGGTGTAATAGAAACTGCATATATGACAAAAATGGGTCCCACTAGTCAAGGGGAGAAGTCAACTTCTTGTTCCCCCGCCAACAAGAGCTTCACATAAATGCCATGTCACCAAATCTCACAAACTAAAATACCATTTTGATTGGATTTTCACGCTGATCATGAATTGAAGTTTAGATTTCATAGTGAATGTTTGTATAGAGAGAAAAGTGAAAAATAAATTTTGACCCAAAAAAATAAAGCTAAAAAAAACAGTGAATTAAACAAAAATAATTAAAGAGAAATCATTAGTATCAAAACAACAAAACCCACCTTAACTAAGCTTTGAAATGGTCTAACTCACTATTACTTTTTCTTGAGAAGTTGTGGTTCTGAATTCACGAATTTGGGTGGTTTTTCTTGAGTTTTTGAGTGTTTTTGGTTTGTTGGAAGTGTTTATGAACTTTTGGTTGAAGAATGGTGAAGTTTCGTGGAGAAATGAAGATTTTGAAATTTTTGATGAAAATGGTGATTTTAGCAACCCTAGAATTCGCCCCCCACTCTCTGTGATTTGTTGGGTACTTATAGAGGGAGTGACTTGGTCACCAAGAGTGCAAAAATTAGGTTAAGTGGTGGGTAAGAAAGGGTGGTTTGGAATTTTTGTAAAAATGAGTTTTTTGTGACTTTTTTGGATGATTTTTGGTGGTGAGTGATGATGTGTTGGATAGTGATGAGGTGTTATGTGTCAAGATGATTCTAGATGCACAAATTGTGGTGAAGGAAGTGAAATGAGAGTGAAATGTGCATTTTGGATTAATTTGTGAATGTTAGTGTTTTTTTTGAATTTTTGAAATTAATTTGAATTTTGTGATATTTGAAAATAATAAATAATAAAAAAAATGGTGTAAAGTTATGATTTTTGTGATTAGAAATGCAATAGAAATGGAAGGAATTGGAATTAGAATGTTTGGGGTGATGAACTTGAGAACGAAGTAACAAAATAAAAAATGTTAAAAAAATAAATAAAAATATGCATAAAAAATGAAAAATTTGAAGTTAACTTGGAAAACAAGTAACTAAAATAAACTCATGGAAATGCATTTGGCGTAAAAAAAATGTTTGTTGATTTTTTTGTAAAAATTTTAGAATGAAAAAAATGGATCAAAAATTGGGGAATGACAAAAATGAATTGAGAAAAATATTTTTTTATGACATTTAGTTGTTTTTCTATTGTATAAATAACTTATATATAACAATCTAATTAGTGTTATCAATATAATTTTAAAACCAATATTTTAAACAATAAATTAATTAACATATAGCTCTTTATATATTGCTTTAAGAAAATAAAATTAATATATTAACAAACAAAATCACATTCTAAAAAAAAATACATAACATATAAAAAAATCAAACACAATCAAATACACCATTAGAAGATTCACTAAAAAAACGAATCACAGAAAAACAATAAAAATGCATTTCTTGAAATTTGATTTGAATATTATAATTATAAGAGAACTTTTATGGAACACAAATAAAACCTAAAATAGTGACAAAATCAAAATGAGTACCGATGAACTAAAAAAATTATAATATGAAATTTACTTGTATATGCCAAAAAATTTATTAATCACAATTGTTTGTGTGTCCATGTGTGTGCATGCAAACGTGCGTGTGTGCGTGTAGTATTTTGTAATATTTTTGATTCTTTGTAGCTTGTTATGTGTCCAATTTTCTATATTTATGCATGTATAAACATTATATTATTGTTTGTCTTTTAAGCAATATATTTTTGTGACCATCATGTCTCTATCTATTTCCATATATACCATGTTTCTATTCTATTGTGACCATCAAACGGAGGCTTTAAGTTCATGATCATTTATATTATCATTTTTATCAAGAAAATAAATCAAATATGATCGCAAGTAGACACTTACAACGTTGAGGGGCGCTAGTGAGTTGGTGCATGTACCTATAAACACTTCAATGCTCATTGAGGGTTTGAGCAGAACGATGAGTAAAAATTGATAATACAATTTTAATCGGACTTCTAGTGTTTCAGAATGAAAGAGGATGGTGTTCAGTGTTTCAATGTGATCGTACAAAACAATGATCCCTTCGTATGGTTTGAAATGTAACAATTTTTTAAGGAATTTTGAGATGAGAAACTCATTTGTCATGTTAGTAAAAGTGTTGGTCGCTGTAACACCTTGGTGATTTTTGGAACAAGAACATTCCGATGAAAAAGAATGATGGTAACAACTTAGTGGTGAGAACTACTTCCCAAACCTCAACATACATTCCTATGCAATGAGTCTTTGCGACCTTCACCGTGATGATCACATCTTTTAAAACACTTTTATAATCAATATTTAATAATTTTGTTTCAAATGAATTTATATCACAATAATTTATCGGATTTAAATAACTTATCATTTTTTTTATTTAAAATATGAAAGTTACAAGAGTCAATAAACAAGATAGTAAATTAATAACAAGATGTAGGCAAAAGAAAGTTAAATCAATAACTTTTTTAACATATTAAAAAGTTAGGTCTTGCTAACCAGCGTCCCAAGGGTATTGGTTAAGAATTTCATTAATAGAAACTTTGTCTTGAAAATACAAGTCTTTACTTTTTTATTTAGCAACAATTACACAACTTTTTGATGCAAACTTATTTATTTTAATACTTTAACCAATGTCGCAGAGCACTCATTAACATTTCTCTTAAAAGTTAGCTATATTATCTCTCTTTACATTTTTCATTGATGCACATCAAATACCAATAATTTAATTGTATATTGTTTGTCATTTATCATGATGATATGCTAAATTATTAATTCACCAAATATTAATGTTAATTAAAAAATCGATAATTCGATATAAATATAGTACTCCATCCGTCTCAAAATATTTGTCACTTTAAAATATCAATGCATCATTTTTTTCTCACTATTAGACCCTTATTTATTGAATTTAATCAAACTTAACTATCTACTAACTACAATTAATAAGGATATATTAGTAAATAATATTATTAATTTTACCATTGAAATCAACACAATTAATCATTTTTTTAAAAACCATACGCAAATCTTAAATGATCAGTATTTTGAGACATAGCGAGTATAGTATACATTTCTTCTTTTTTTTTTGACAAAAAATTACAAATTTTTTGCTTGAAATGACAAAAACAACTTATAATTTGCGATAGAGGAGTATCTTAAAAATCATTAATTGTTTGTGATTTTTACTACTACTCCATTAAGGACAAAAATATTAAGGACAAAAAATGGGATAGCTACATTGGTGTGGTGATAACGATGATCCGACATTTAAAATAGATTCATCGGTAAACATTTTTTATCGGAACTATAAAAGTGCAGTAAATGTTTGTATGGTAATTCGTAGTAATAACTTTTCACTTCAGCTAGATGAACATTGGAGGAAATGATGCTAAGAAAACCGTAAATTAATGCCTTAAAGAGTGATAAAAAGAAGGTTCAAAAGAAAAGAAGAAAAAAAAAATTCATTACTGAAGTATTAAAAACAGCAAGAGACTAAGTGATTTTTTTTTTTCTTGAAACAAAAGTACTTGTAAAAATTAACAAGCATTTAGTACATTACATTACATACATTGGACACTTTATAGAATGCGAAATAACAAATAATCCTGACATTGTTAGTTTGAGATCCTGGAGTATGTTTCTCTCAAGTCTCATGTTCGTATCAATTTGGGTCAGATAGTTTAACATTTAAAAAAAAAAGACAAATAATTACTGGTACTATATTATTTTTCACAACCATAACACACATGAGAAACCAAAGATTATAGAGCAAGTAATACGTGAGATATTGTACAACAACCTATGCAAACTAAAAACAACACTAAGGTCTTCACTTTGAGCATGAGAAATGTCATCCAACATGCTCTTTTGAAGACTCTTTTTGACCCAACAACAATACATAAAGTGTTAAATAGTGCTCAAACTAATAGTACTACTACATTAGTAGCATCATCATTATTACAATCTTTAGCATTGCTTCTAGTAGCATAAAGAGAATTAAGAACAAGTTGTTCCTAATTATAATCGTCTTGACCATGACTAGGAGGTGGAGGTTTTGGTATGTATGGCATAAGAGGAGTTCCATGTTCAATTGGTCCTGGATTCACATTCTTTGCACCAGAATCAGGTGATGGATCAATTGGACCGTAATCATCAAGACCTACATCAAGTTTTCTTTTGATACTACGGAAATTTTCCTGAAAATTCAAGGAATGGAACACTTAAATGATACAATTCGACCGCAAAAAAATAAAATAATGATTTGAAGAGTATGAATTTTGAAAAGCATTCATACCTTCAGTTTCCTGCTTACTGCAGTTGGTGTTGGTTTATCACCACATCTTGTACCAACAAAATCTGAGGCGACATCATAAAGTTATGCTGAATTGAATATATATATACATGAAGGGTTCACATAAAATACTTGTACAATTTCAAAACATTCAACTTTTGAGGGAAATTAAAAAAATTGGACACACTCACACAAAAGATTTAATAATGTGACTAATTTGTTTATCATTAGTAATTTCTTCCATGGAGTCTGTATCCAAATAATTTTATTTATGATGGTGTCCATGTAAGACTATAGCTTCTCTCAACTATGATTGGTGTGAGAATCAACACAATAATAGCACATACCAATGTTTTAAAATGCAATTGAAACTATTGCAAAAATTGTAATCAAATATAGTTGATGCAGCTGCAATTGCAGTTGTAACAATATGATGCAGAGACATAAAATAACCTTGACATTGTTGTCAAAGTTGTGGCACATACCATTTTTGAAATCTTGGCATGAACCAAATATTTTATTTTTTACTAATGAACCAAAGTTTAATCGTAGCTGCAACATGCAACATCAAGGTTTATGATGTGCATATTTGTATTTGAGTTTGATAAAATTTTAGTCACCCGGAGATTTTGTTGAAGTTTCAAAGTGTTGTCAAAAACACATTGACACAAACTCAATGTCAATCTAAACATACACCAAGTCTCGGAAAGCTTTAGGACCACAATTTCCGTGGCGACCACGATTTCTTTAATATCACTAGGTTAGTACAGCCGTTGCATGCACAAAAACAATTTCAAAGCATGGCACAAAGCCATGAAAAATTAATCAAGCTAAAAGGAATTAAACAATAGATGGGAGAAAAAAAATAATCTCAAGAGATTGTGAATTGGAAGCTTTCATCACCAATGCATGCACTCTGCTCTTCTCACAGATAACATGAAAAGAAAAACCATCTAAGCAAAAAAAATGTTTAAAACATACAATCCTAATTTTTAACCAAAAACAACTTGTTCTTATAATAAAACAACAACACATTTTACAAAAAGTTCCATTATTGTAAAAGAGGGTCTGAAAATAAATGAATAACAATAAATAATAAGGGATACTAGAACATTTACCTGGAAACCAAGGGGGAGCTGTGGTACTTTTGAAGCTAAAAAATGTAAAAGCTGCCACAACCATCAAGAACAAAGTACAAAAGCCAGAAACCTTCATGATGTCACTAAACCTTAAAATATCCTCAAAATGACCCTTCTTTCTAAACCCTAAACCAGAAAAAGATATACTAAGATGTTGAAGAGAGGAGGAAGGTAACGAGGTTCCCCCTAAATAAACAAAAAAGCACTTATGGTATGGTTATGTGTTTTTAGTTTATTTTATGTGTATATTTACCAACTTTTTGATTAAGTTGCTTTTTTTGTGTCAGGAGTAATAACGTGCTTTGGGGCTCGCATTCCACTACAAATGCATTTAAGACTTGATCAGAACAGAAGTCTCTTCATTGTTGTGTCTGCAGCTTAATTAAGGCATAGCAATGAATGAGAATGAAACTCCCATGCCACACCCTTAAATACTTGTACTTACCACATTCATTCATATAATTGAGGAACGTGCTCTCTAATCCTACCTTGTTCTCTGTTTATAAACTTCTTTCACACTTTTTACATAGATTTAACAAAGTTGTTAACAAAGAGGAAAGATTAATTTGGATTAAGAGAAGCACAAATGATTTGGACATACGAGCATAAAAAGGAAAGATTTATATCTGTACCAAAAAAAAAAAGGAAAGATTTACAACAATAATAATAAATTTTTTTTTTATCATTTGTGTGTGTTTAAGTCCAAATTTATTTGTGTTTGTACAGATAGAAGTCTGGCTCTATAATTAATGTGCTATCCCAATAGAAAAAATAATTGATTTTTGTTTTAATAATGTGTTCAATATTGACTTTAACATGTGTATGATTCAAAAACTTTAACATGTGCTAATAAAGTTATAAAGGAATAAAAAATACTCTCTCCATTGCACAATATAATTTATCTGTTTCACACGATTTAAAAACAAAATTGTATAAATTGAAGAGAGAAAAATACTTTTTGCAACATTACTTTCATCAAGTAGTATTTGTGTATTAAATAGATTGTATAATTAAAAATTGAAAAATGCTAACTAGTTATATAAATTTAAAGTGTCAAGTATTGGAACAACCGTTTTTTTTTTCATATGTAAATTATTGTAAGTCTGTGATTTTATTTTTTTTGAAAATAACAATTTTAAACTTTCAAAAATCAAACGATTTTCTCCTTAAAAAAAAACATGATTTTCAATACAAGATTTTTATATTTGATTCTTTAACAAGTGTCTCAAACTTAGAGCTCTTATTAAGATTTGTTTTAAACTTAGATTTATGAAACACTTTTTATTTTTCTATAAAAAAAACTTCCATACTTCATACTTACAATCAGTTAAAAATTGTTTTGAAAAAATATAGATTTTTCCTAGAGATTTTTAAAAAAACTTAACACTATTTATGTTTGTTTACTACCCATAAAAATAATATTTTAAAAAAGAAATGATTTCTAACAGATTATACGTTACCTTCTTGTTTTTTGAATAAATAAAAAACTTCCATACTTCATACTCACAGTTAGTTTAAAATTGTGTTGGAAAAATATAGAGATTTTTTTAAAAAAATTTAAAGTTATTTATGTTTTTTTACTACAAAAAAAAAAAAAACATTTTTTTTATTTCTTTTTTTTTTGGTACAAAAAGAGGGCAAATTCCAAGAGAAAAGAAACTACGAAATTATCCAGACATTTCTAGGCATGCAAGCCCCGGAAATATCATCAAACATGAGCTTCTGAAGCTCAGTAGGAGGAGTCTCCAAAATGATCAAATTCAAATGATTCACATAAATGCTAAAATTAGTAAGCCAATCGGCACTTCTATTTCCTTCGCGCCAAGTATGGTTGATTTGCACATGTCAATCCATTCTCAGCAGCTTCCTGATACGATGAACTAAAATAGGGATGTTCCCATTAAACTTGAACTTGTCAAAAATCATGTCGATCAATATCTTCGAGTCACTTTCCACTATAAGATGATCAAAATGTTCCCTCCAAGCCATCTCTATACCCAAATACAACCCCCACATCTCAGCATGTAAGGCATCACAAGCTCCAATCTTCTTAGTGTAGCTTTTAATCCATTGACCATCTGTATCACGAAAAATACCACCACAGCCGAAAATATGACCCAGATCCCTGCAGGCACCGTCACTGTTGAGCTTGATCCAACCTTCCTGAGGTCGTTTCCATCCTATGTAGATAGTGTTCTTCACCTTAGGCCCTCTATGAAGGTGCTCCAAGTTGTAGTCTTCAATATCTCTAACGAATCTCTGGATTAAAATATTTGGATTATTCGGCCTTTGAAAATTAGCTTCAAAGATAGTTTTGTTCCTCTATTTCCACAAATACCAGCACGTAGTCATGAAGGTGGTTTGTCATCTAGATGTGCTCGTCCCAACCATTTTCCTCTTAAGGTTATTGAAAAACCAATCCCTGCAGTCAAAGGAAAAGAAGTTAGTTATAAAATCAGAAGGGACAATATGAAGTCATATCTGAGTTGCATGCAGTCACGAAGCACATGAAGGACAGTTTCATCATCATTCCCACAACATGGGCAAGTAGGAGAAATCTCAACACCTCATCTAATAGTTTATACATTACCTCCTTGTTTTTTGAAGAAAAAAATATGTTTGGAAAAACTAATCCTAACAACCTTTCATTTTAGAGTCAAAAATGATTTTTTGATAAAATATTTTCAAAAATCCTAATGAATAACAACATCAAGAGATTTCATAGTGAAAAAAAAAACACATTTGAAACCATTGTTACCAAAAAAAAAAACCTAATCAAACACTTAAAAATTAAATAAAGTGATTTTTATATTAATAAAAAGTTTTTTCCCAAAAAAAGCTAAAACAAACACCCTAAAAATAGCATTTTGTTTAAAGCAGATTTAGATTATTTTAAAATTCTCATTTTTTTTTCTTCAAATTTGCAACAATCGGGTGAAAATTTCTAAAAGTGATTATTTTGTTTTAAAAGGTTATTTTTTCATTAAAAAAAGTTGTAGCAAAGGGCTTGTAGATGTTTTATTTTTACAAGATTGTTTATAATTGAGTATTTATACCCATTGCATTAAAAATTAGAATTTATAAAACAACTAATGATAAAAATATGGGTATTTTGTTACAAATATATAATTCAAGTAAATAATTTCTTGAGTAAATATATATCCTAAACTGTCCAAGAATGTGAAGTAGTTTTATTTATGTTATATTTGAAATATGTGGGATTACTCTTTTTAACTACTTTTTATCTGTTGGTTAAAATTTAAATTAGTCATATTCTTTTGTCAATAAATCTTACTAAGGTCTTCCAAAAAAATAAATTTTATTAAATTATATGCATCTCACATAATTTTGTTTTGAGAACTTTTTTGTGTTAAAATATCACTGTTGGCTCAAATGGTTAACACGCTCCATCAAAAGATAAATTATTCAAGATAATTCAATTTCAATTTTTAGGTGAATAATTCTTGATCGTATTTTACTTATCTCCTAACCGAACTTCAAATTATTAGAACCCCTTCCCTAGAAACTAGAGCTTTAACAACAACAAAAAGAAAAGAAAAAGAAAACAACATAAATGACTCATTGATGAACACCATATAAATTGGAATAAATTTTTGTGTTAAAATATCATATTTTATTTGTCCCTAGTTATATGATCCTTATGATTTTTTTTTGGATGATCCTTATGAAATGCTTGTTTGTCCCTTAATAAGTATAAGATTATTTATAGATTTTGAAATACATTTGTTTTTTTCTTTTCGAATATACCCCTTGTTAATACTATCAATTCACTTTAAAATATGAAAAATAACGATTAAATATACTTATATATAAGGATAATTTTATTTTTTTTTGAAAAAAGGATAATAAGGTCATCATACAGACACAAATTTTACATATTAATCACACTACTAATTTTTATTACTATACATATATAAATAAAAAGTGTTAAAGAGTTGTGTAAATTTAAATAAGTAGGATGAAGCATATTGTGACAAAGATAAGTACGGATTATTAAGGATTTATTGAAGTTTGATTAGAACATTGGAATTGTCCTTTTTTTTCCTTGGGGGCTAATCAGCACTTTGCCATCTTCCTTGCTAAACTTGGCTTCATCAGTGAAGATAAGTTTGAATCTTTTGGAGGCAGATACGTTTAGGGTTGGGCTCTTGAGACACTATTAGTAGTTTTGCTCCTCTTTGGTATATTTTGTTTTCTTTTTGTTTGTGTTTTCGTGTTGTATCAAAAATGAACATTAAACGCCTAGTTCAAAACAACAACTACCTAATAATACCTGATTTAATACCTACATTTGCTAATTGCCAAGTGGATGAACAATGTGGCAATCTCCTAAATTGACACATGACGTGGATTTAACATAGGTGCTATTCATAGCCAAATAGATAAAAAAGTGATAATCAAGCCTTAAATAACATCTGACATATATAGGGATCCAAGGTTAAACAAGTCACCACATTCTAGGTATACAAATTTTACACTCTTTCCAGCTATTTTCTGCTCGAGATTTTTTGAGTCTCAACCAGTTTTCTTTCCTCTTTCATTTCAATTGTTTGTCAAATTAGCGACATAAACTCGGTTACTCAAATGGCCATTTCTCGAGCTTCCGTACCGGCCAAACAAACACTAAAATGCCAATAGAACTAGTTTAGCACATTTCATATAACTTAGAACTTTTAATCATGTGGTTAATGGCGTGTTGAATCATGCCAATAAAAGGTACTTAGAACCCTAAGGATATTCATTAAGGATTAAAAAAAATGAAGTTGTGTTGAAAATAATTTTTTTAGACTTTTAATAGTGGATATTTTACCGTTTGGTGTCGAACTAAAGAGTTGGGTCAGTTCAAGAGTTAAACAATCCAAGTTAGGGTTTTAGAAAAAAATGACTAAAAATTTAATTTAATTATAAATATATAATATAATAGATTAATCATGGATGTTTATCCAACTCAATTCATCAAGTTGAGGGTTCAAATCGTTCTTGACCAGGTTCAATTCTAGGAATTAGCCAAACATAATTTTTATTTAATTATTTTTAAAAGTATTTTGTTAATTTTTTTATCGTCTTGACCAAAGATATTGGGTCAGCTCTCTTAGATAGTCTAATTGTAGAGTACAAATGTAGGTGCTTATAAAGGATGGTCAAGGGCATAGTGAGCTCAGGGACGGATCCAAGATTATATTTTCAATGTGGTCAAACAAGTAGCGACCAATCTTTAAAATTTAAGACTTTAGCGACCGAAATTTCGGTCACTATTTCAGTCGTTAAACATATCAACGAACGATTTTTAATATTTAATACTTTAGTGATCGACTTTTTGGTCACTAATTTAGTAACTAAACCTAGTATGGACCATTTTTATACTTTAGAGACCGAAATTTCTATCGCTAAATAAGAAATTTCTATTTAAATAAGAAAATTCTATTTTTTTTTTAAAATTCGATGTAGATATAGCCATGCCATATGATGGATTTGCACCTGGCGGAGCTTCCCAAGGGTCCAGATCGGCCACAGTCCACCCCAAAAAATAATTCTTATGTTTTGAAACATTTCAAAATGTTGTCTAAAGTAAAACAATTTTTTTTTTTACAACAATCTGTGCACCGATTTTTACGACAATGGTGTTTACTAACTATGGACAACACAAATCGTAGTTATTGTGATACTATGTATATATACACAACGATTTTGAAATTTCCTTGGAATAACACTTTTAACCACCGTTGTTTCTGATAACTAATATTGGTGTCATTGTTATCAAAGAGCACGCTTTTTAAATGTTGTTATTGATTTTAGACAACTTTTTTTTTACTTAAACCTTGCGCTAACTTTTGGATACATCCTTCAAGTTTTGCTATTGAATATAAGTCATGTTGTGTCTTGAATTTCGAAAACTTCTTATACCCATATCTGTTCTAAGTATCTGGGCTTCATAATCAAGTTTGATCTTATGACCTAAATTACAAAATCAAGTGCACACAACCATATGAGTTGCACAAACCTTGTGTTATAAATTTATAATGCATTCATTATGGTTCTTATTATAAGAAGAAAAACAAAAAAAAAAAATCAAAATCAATGTAATCAATAACTTTCGTATTTTTTAAAACATTTGTACACATACATTTATAGAAAATTGTGAAACATTAAATACGACCACTAATATTAAAAAGACAAACATTAAATAAGGGGTTAAAGAAAAAAATGTTAAAAAGAAAAATGGTAACAAGAAACGATAAACTTCGATTATTTTTCACTATTTCATTAGTACGTGTCTAATTTTGTAAATAAAGTTATTACATGTCTAATGAAGAAAGGCTAACGCAATGGTAGTTTAGATAGATATGTACCCTCATCCTATTAATTAGTATCATGTAATATTTTCACATTAATTTATTTTAAAGTAAATTCAAATTATTAAATAAATTTTGTCTATAGAGTATCGGTACCAAGAACCAACCATCCCTAAGAACTTACCAATAAGAAATCCCTAGGAGTGCCTACAAAATCCCAAAAATCCTTAAAACAAAGATCCATCATTCTCATTCCAATGAAACCATCTTCCCCAAGGAAAAGCCCAAGGAGCTTGGGTTTTTGAGTATTCTTCCTGCATTTTGATTTGCGATCTACATTTTCATTTTGAGCTTAACCCATCTCTTCCTCTATTCTACATTTCCATCAGATTTGCTTCACCTTTTCTTCGATTTCTTCTCCTTCTTCTTGTCTTTAAACATGAAAAAGGATGTAGTTGCCATCTTGTTTCCATGCCGCTCTGAACTAGTCACCGCAATAGCGGCTGCTGCGATCGCATCACTGATTTATATATTTTACAGAACTTAAAAATCAAATATGTCAACCTTACAAATTCTAAAATTCAAGATGAAATCAACAAAATTAGAAAATTGCTTTTCTGACATTAATAACTTCACAATGACACAAGAAAATTACCCAAATGCCCCCAGCGGTAGTTAACTACCGTTCGGCTAACCGGCAGCAGTTAACTGCCGATGTGTTCGTAACATAAGAACAGAACAGACATAGGAGTTTCCAAAACTCCATTGTAGCGTTTTTTCCTTCCATAGGTGCGAATTTCAAAAAGCATAAGTCATTACAAACCAATTTCAAGCACAAAATCTAGTAAGTTTTTTTAATCCTATTGCATTGCTATTTTGTGATTGATTTGTTAGTTTTTTTTTGGTTAAATGCGATTATAAAGGTTTTTTTGTTATGATAGTTTAGGTTGTTAGAACTGATAGGTTTAGGTTTTGATTTTATGATAATTTAGGTTTAGGTTAGAATTGTTGTATAATCGTTACGATTAGTTTAGGTTTGTTGTGAATTTTTGTTGTTATGAATTTGTGATTGTAATATCCCGCTCGTCAGCATCGGAATTATATCAGTCGAAGGTGCGCCAGAGAGCGATGTGCATGAGACTCACTACGGTGAGGAATGTTTTACGACGTAGTGCCAATTGAACACGAGTTAATCATCAGTGTCGGTGTAAACACGTTTAAGACAAAGGGCATTTTGGTAATAGCGCATGAGGAGTATATAAGTGTTGGAGGTCACAAACATTTCATTTAGTCATGCTCTTTCTCTCTCTAGGTTTGTGATTAAGAAATTCTCCCCTCCCTCTCTCTACAATGTCGCCTCCTCCCCTCTCCAATCCACCAATCTTTCCAAGTTTTATGTAATTGATGAGCAAGCATGGATCATGGTAATTTGGCAAGCAAGAAAGCAACTAGATTTTGGATTGGTGTTGCATTGAAGCTTTGGAAGGCGTTGAGCAAGAGTCTAAAGAGTTAGGGGTTTGATCTAGAGACTCAAGGTCCTTGTTGTTAGAATCAGAAATCATCTAGGTGGGTTCTTTAAATAGCTTCCCTACCTTGGTTTTGTGTGATTATCCATGTGAGAATTCATGATATGTTAATTAAGAAATTAGGTTAGAGAACCCCTTTGTACCATTCATGATCAATATTGTTAATTGTTGCCATGCAATGGATCTATACTGTTTATATATGTTTCTG
>Ga0315914_1007014_pt1 | contig 15761 bp, 4 predicted proteins | sample MpolenodulesMG_FD_203920 | JGI IMG/M metagenome (GOLD analysis project Ga0315914, IMG submission 203920) | Medicago polymorpha root nodule microbial communities from Los Angeles, California, United States - elongated nodules | ecosystem: Host-associated > Plants > Roots > Nodule | place: USA... | reverse complement strand
ACTACCATGGTAGATCTTTTGGAAAAAGTTAAATATCATTCTCTCTGGTGGCTTCAAGCCCACAATGCCAATTTTGTTTATGGCACTTATAACTGGTGGTCGAACCCGTTACTATGTTTGGGTATCGACTAACCTCTCCCTTGTAATTATATATCGACTATTTGTTCCTTGTGGGATGGCCTCTTAAGTACACCTTGTGCTTACAAGGATCTATTGCCAGTGTTAATATATCTCATTTTTGATTCTTAAAAAAAAAAAAATTATCATGTATTGTATTAAGATATTAATTATTATTATTATTATCATATATACAAAACAGAAATATTATTAATTGGAAATGGATGCGTGTAACTTTTTTATGTTAACCATCCGATTTTCAGAGGGCAAGAAATTCTTATAATCCAAAATCCGGTTAGAAAGTAAGTATATTCTGACCAAAAATTATTTCATTCCAAAATTTAGGGGAGTTCAGGGGTACAGGTAAACCCATGAACCCAGTCACCCAAATCGATTCAAATCGAATTCACTCGTACCCGATTTGTTACGGGTCCAACACGTTATACCAGGAAGATTTGATTCGAACATTGAATTTAGGTTTATGAATCCGTATACCCAACCCGTTTATCCGTATTCATATTTCATACCATAGTAAATTTTAGTATCTGTCACTTTTGCTAAACCAGTTTTCCTAGTGTGTTGATGCTACTAGTTTTAATCAGTATATAAACAACGAGCATGTTAAGTATTTGGTATTTGACTGTTTTTGTCGAAAGTAATCAATGTTGAGAAAAATGCATAAAAATTGTGTATAAACATAAGCAAAAATAAAACTTAATAGTGTACAAATATAAGCAAAAATAAGTAGATTACCTAATGTAAAAATCTATATCAAAGCACAAACTTTTATACAATTGTTTTAATCATATTATCGAAGAAGTAAGGTTGTCTAGTGAAGTCTGGTACTATTTTTATTTTATTTTTCTTAAAAAAAACTTTTTTATAATTAATTGGATATTCGTGAACCCAACCCGAACTAACCCGTTCAAACTAAATTGGTTCGGTTCAGTTATGTCAATTTAAGTACGAGTTCCATGTTGGATCTGACCTGTAGTACTCTCAACAGTTGGTAATGGTTTGGCCAAAAATGATCCAACTCAACCTGTGACGCCCATACATAAATCGAAATTAGGTTCTTCTGAACAATTCATCATTAGTAGAGCTCATTAGTTACTTGAGCTCAATTGTTGGGTTAGTGGTGTATGCCATTTTAAATAAATAAAAGATAATTAACCCACTTGGGTTGGCCTAGTGGTATTGACTTAGGACTTGGGAGTTTGCTCCTTCTCAAGATCTCATGTTTGATTCTCCTCGGTGTTAATTTAAGCGGGCTAATTTACCTTCTTCAATAAATAAATAAATAAAAGATAATTATTGTTAAATAAAAAAAAATAAAGTCATGCTCTTGTTTTTTTCTTTTTGACAAATTATTTTTGCAAATTTTACATTTATTATGGGATATAGGGATGACATATCATTATTAATAATTATGATACTAATCACAATTTTATAATTGTCTAGTGAAATTTGAACTCTATTTTTTGAGATTACAGTGTTAAGTTCTAATAAGAGGCGTAGTACATCTAAATTTTATATTTCAATGGTTGTCGAATTTAAAAGTTAGTCAAGCATTCAGCTAATAATTCTCAAATGTGAATCACTTTTTTTGCTTCAAGCGATTATGTAAGGAATGAACTTTGTTTCTCGATTGTGATTTCATTAACTCCTTCGAAGAGTGTGAAATATGAATTTTTGGTTTTCCCACGGGTCTTGCATGTGTCAACTTAGAGCTCATTGATTTGTGTATGTAGTGCCCAACGTTTGGCTTGGCTTCTCACTATTTTGCGATGTTCTGTTTTTCCCCAATCCACGTGATCTTTATCGCTTCATATCGTGCTTTGGTAAATCGTCGTTTTGAGTTTGTTCCCAATTTTTCACGTTTCTTTGACTAATTCTGATACTCCGACAATCTTTATGAGACTTAATGAATGTGAGCAAGGTTCACCGAACTCATTTTTCGTTGTTTCCAATTCAATTGACTCATATTCAACTTTTTTTTTTACAACAGTTAAATTTAATTCAACTTATAGTCATCTTCGAGATTAACAATCTAGATTATTTTTAAACATAAACAATAAAAAATAGTTGAGTAAAAAAAACAAAAAAATAAAAACAGTGGGCCTCTCAAGGCAAAGGAAGAACCAGGTGACACACACTGCCACACACATGACACACCCTTATGTTACCAATTTTTTTTTCCAATCTAACCCCTTATAAATACTCCCTCTCACCCTTCTTTCTTTCATCACTCATTCACTTTCTCACTAATTTCACTGCCCACAGTTTTCTCTCTCTCTCTCTCTCTCTCTCTCTTATTCCTCCTTAACCAACAAAACCAATTTTCTCTTGAATTTTCTCCATGGCTTCTTCTTCTTCTATGGAAAGTGCAACCCCTCGACATCAACCTCCTCTCTACTTTGATGAAAAATGGAAGCTATCAAAGAAAGAAGGTTCAACAAGAAGCAAATCATCAACAACATCATTCATCAAAAACACTTCAACAACACAAAGAAAGTGTGCTTTTGCTAGAAAATGTGCAAGGCTTGTTAAGGAACAAAGAGCACGTTTCTACATCATGAGGCGGTGTGTTACAATGCTCATTTGCTGGCGTGATTACAGTGATTCATGAAGAATTATCAAAAGGGTTTATTAGGAACAATCAAAGAGCTTCAAAAGTTCTCTTTTTTTATGCTTTTAGATCCCTTTTGGTGATTCTCTTATGAAGCTATCTTTTTTATACATGTACATAAAAATATTATTTTTCTTAATTTTCTTAGCTAGAAGTTTTCAATTTTGATTTTTATTTTCTAATGGGTCATCTTGTAACCTATGATTTTCAGAAATTAATATTATGTTAGAATTGAGAAATTAATTGAAAAATAGTTTAATTTATTTATCATATAGTTTTATAAGTATTTAATGTTGTTGATGTTGGTAACTTTGGGATTGAGGAAGTGGTTTTTTGAGATCTCAAAAATTTCTGAGATTCCATTCAAAGTTCTGCAGCTGAGATGAGGTAAGCTAGGCTGCTCTGTTCTGTACTGTGTGTGTGTATAGATCTAAAATGGACTTAGGATGACGCAAACAATGTGATTTATTTATTTAATATTTTTCATGCAATTAGTACTATTATTTTAATGACAACAATTAAATGATGGGAAGTTGTGAACTAATTTTGTTTTTTTTATTGTTTATTTATCATTTGTCACAACCTTGTGTGTGAGTGATGGGGGAGATAAAATAATAGTAGTACTTAGTTTTTAATTGCATAGTTTAGATTGAGCAAAAGGGCAAAGTTTCTAGAGTAGCTTCAAAATTTTGCTTAAGATGGATTCAATTCGTTGTTACTCTCTTGGTTAAGCAACTTTGAGTTTGTGGAAGAAAGTTGAGGTTTGATCTTTATTAGATGGCAAATTTGCAACTTTTGGTCTTAACCCTCAGTTTTCAAGAAAATACGTTAATGTTTGATCAGAAGATAAGTAAAATATCATCGAAGATTAATTTGGTCAAGATTCGAACGCAGAACATTAGTTTAGTTTAATGGTAAGTTTGCAAATTATATTTGAAATTTTGGATATAAATTATGAAGCTTAATTTTATTCTAGAAGTGAGGTATAGAGGGTAGGGAAGGTAGGCTTTGCTCACATCACAATGCTGACTGAGACGCCGGTGGCTTGAGTCTGATGGTGTTGTGTTTTCGGCACGACTCTTTATAACTGTACATTTTTATTTGTTTATTTGTAATAATTTACAATGTGAATTACAAAACTGTCCTGTACTTGTAGATAGAGTTTAGTTCTTTGACCATACATGGACCACTTTGACCCTATCATCTTCTACAAGGGGTATTTTTGGTGTTTCATCATTTATTTCAATAGCATTTTTGTTTGTTTAGAGCTTGTGTGTTTAGTTTCACGTTTGAAAACCACGACAACTCATAAAACCGCGTCTCAATGTTGTATTGTCGTGAATTTGAGAGGATTCCTAACTTGTGCTAGACGCGTGAATGTATAGTAATTGACGTGATTCCAAACATAGGCGAAGTATATGTTTGTAAAACACTAAAATCATGATAGAAAATAGTCATGAATTAGAAGCTTCATATCTGAGTTTAAGACCAGAATTTGATATCATATTCCATATCTTGAACACATTCTATACCGTTTGCAATTTTATAAACATTCTTTCCCTCTCATTGAAATCTAGTCATATTGAAACTAGATATATTTTATACGGTGTTGAATACATGGTGTCGGTTTATTCTTTGATTGGTATACTGTGTCAAAAAAAATTGTCCAAGCACTGTTGTTTCTCAAATTGGGGTGCAGTAATTTGCAAGTGAAATGGAATTGCCTCAGCTATTTTTTTTATTAGCTCAATTGCATTAGCTAGCTAAACTAAGTAAATAGAAACTCATATACGGTAAATTTTTCATTTTGTGAAAATAAAATACATTAGTGAATAGATGAGCTGAATTGCATAAGATAAACTGAATTAAATAAAAATTGAGAATGCTACACTAAAGTAAATACAAATTCATACATGGTAAATTCTTTGGGGTTAGTTTATGGCTTTTGAAATGACAGGCTGGCAGTGGCACGGATGATGAGTTGTTGACAATGGCACCACAACATAGAGCCAAATATTCTGTCAAAAGGAAGAAATAAAAGAGGGCCAAATATGAACCTTCACACAAAGACATTATTGGATGGTACACAAATAAAGAATTACATCAATATACACAGTCGGTTATTTGTATTCGTAAGCTTAACTCAGTTGATGATGATATTGTATGATATATATAGAGATTGAGTTTCGAACTTTGGACATCTCAATTATTCATCTTAAAAGATGAATTTCTGATCACTAAACTACTTGACCAAAAAAACAGTTGATTACTCAGTGTTAACTTATTAATTAAAATAGCTATATTGTCATATCATTTAAATTTTTATTTTTTTTTTATTTTTTTACTCATTAGATTTTATATAATAATATCTATAAGACCTAACTCAAGTGATAATGTCGATATTATTAAGTTGAAAGTCTGAATTCGAACCTAAAATTTCGCATTTGTATATATGAATTTTAAGTGGGGTTTATCTTTAAGCTACAGATAAAAATATAATATTCCCATCCTTAGATTTCATTTGGATCTATTCCTAGAGGATAGAAAAAAGAAAATAGGAAAAAACGTTTAAAATAAGGTTCCATCTTTTCAAAGGTTTACAAGAAAAGTGAAAAAATGGGGAGCATATATATCTTCTTCAAGCCCAACTTATCAAGCGCATCAACACAAATATCCTTTCAATCCCTTTGGTCATCAAGCAAAAGTAGAAGCACAACCCTTCACCTATCCATTCAAATTATCCTAATGAAGAATTTGCCTATGTATGAGGAGATTTATTGATTCAATATGAAAATCAAGTTATTTATAGTGCAACATTATTCTACTTGTGTAGCATCAAAAACATGCATGTTTAAGTAAGTCTATAACACTTTTTTAAAGCAAAGTTCTTTTATTTTTGAAATAATTCAAAATTGTCTTAAAGATCTATTCTAACACAAGACATGCACATAATAGACTCAAAAACAAATGTTACATCACAACCAAAGTGAATATACCACACAAAGAAATACCTCTAAACCCACAATCAAAACAAATTTAATCCAAATTATAAACTCAATTTCTTGCAAGGTTGCTTAAGGATACATCATCATTCATAAAAAAAAAATTAAAAAAACCAATGTAACCAAGAATTGAAAGTAAAATTCTTGTTTTCAAATTTCAATAAATTGTTTTTTATATTGAGAAAATAAATCCTTGAGGATAAGTTTGTTAAGGAGAATAAACTTTGCATCATATTATGATAAAGGAGACTTAATGATTTAAAGCATCTAAATCTGTACCAAAAAAAAAAGCATCTTAAATCAGTCCCTAGGGCTAGAAATAAGGATCACTTGAACTTTTTCAAGTTTTGTAAAGAAGTGAAAGAAGAAAAATTAGCTAGAAATAGCCCTCATGTTTTAAACTGTTTTTGTCCTCAATGGAAGGAAAAAGAAAGAAAGATCACACTTAATGATTTTCCCTTTAATTGGAAGGAAGTAAAAAAGAATAATATGTCGGAACCAAGAAAATTGATTCGTTAGATCCATAGGTGACAAATATAGAAGAAAGATTAACATATTCTGAAGGACTAGTACTTTAAATTTCTCTCTTTCTTTATTTCATTTGTTCTATGTACATTAAGAGTTTTAATTTTTTGTTTTTTAAATTGTACTAATTTCTTTGTTGTATAGCCTTTATGTGTCAACCATAAGTTTAAAAAAGCTCAAACAGCTATGCTTGAGTTTTTCATTACCATTTTTTTAAAAGACAACAATTTTGGATGAAAAGTACGTACATTATTGATATCTTAGAGTTAAATACATTTAAATCTTTATGATATACCATATTTTTTCGTAAAAAAGTATTAGTATAATTAATCCCTTTAAAAGAAATCTTAAATGTTTAGGCCCCTAACTTGGTGGTTATATCTAGAGGCTAAATATAGACAAAAAAAAAAAAAAAGAAGTTAAAATCATCAAGCAAAAGACTGAATATCAATATGAAAATATTTGTAGGAACTTTATAAGATGGCATTTATAATTACTTAGCCTGAGTTTGCTTTGGTGGTGGGAATTCCACGCTTGCAGTGAAGCTAGGAATACCAGCTTCTTAAAATCACGTTGAATTTGCATAAAGATGCGAGAATATATCACCTAACCCTAATCTAAAAAACTCATAAAATATAATGTACATTCTTTTAAAAAATTTAGAGTTAAATGCATCTTTAGTCTCTTTAAAACCACAACATTTCAAGTATAACCCTTATATAAATCACGACCTAGATTGTACCCAAAAAATCACGACGAAAAAACATATTTCACAAAATTTTATAATACAAAAAGAGTTATAAAAAATACCGTTAGCTTTATAATATGCTTTTGAAAATTGACTTAGATTTTACATTTCATATTTCAAAGTTTTTTCATCAAACAAACCTTTATTCTTATTTCAAATCCTAATACTCTTTTTCAGAATTGTCTAGTTACTTGTTACTATATTTTGGGGTTGTAATACAATTGAATGTTTCTGAATTTTAGAAACAATTGACTATTTGACAGTGCCACTTTAACTGTTACTACCTCAATAAGGAATCTAATAGTAGCGTCAAAAACATGTCACAAGCATTGAGATGTATATTGCAGATACAAACACTGAATTGAACACTGTTTTGTTTCTTCTTGTTATTTAAAGCTAGACCGAGTTTGATGAACATACCCAAAATGGGACCATTCTTCATATTTTACTGTTTACGTTACTACAATTAATTCCAAATGACCCAACAATTTTTGTACCAAGAAAAGTGACCCAACACCAACATTTTTCAATCACGTATTTCCTTTTAGGTTAAATTTTTTCACGGTAAATTTTTTTATATATGGAACTTTCATTTTATGAATCACATACACTCCTCGGATTAGGCGTGTAACGGTGTCGAACATGTGTCATGTTTGACACCGACGCGACACCGACACAAATAATTGCACTGAATTATGTGATCTTCTCAAATTGTTAGTGATGTCGGTGTGTTAGTGTCCATATCGTGTCCGATATTTGTATCTGTGCTACATAGCTTTCATCTCATGCTAGTTGAATAGATAGCGACTTTTTTTTAGCTAGAGAATAGGTTGTGACTTTTTTCTTGTACCAAAAACAAAAGTTTGTGACTTTTGTTTAAGGGTTTCTTTAATATAAAGAAACAAATGGATAGAAAGCAATTTGTGTTTGTAACAACTTTATTTGTTGATAATTCGTTGTGGGCTACATATAACTTGATTTTGTTTTTGCTTTTGTTTTTTGAAAGGGTTTTTAATTTTGTTTTTGTAACTTTTGGTTTTCGGCTGATCTATAGCAGTAGCTTAGGTTATTGTTTTTTCTAGTCAAAGGGAAGATTTAGCTTTTCTAACCAAAGCTTCTTTTGATGCACTTTGTTAGTAATCAAAGAAGCATCATTCTCAAAATTTTAGATTGTAATCTCCATGATTGTTCATGATTGGGATTTGGTTTTGCGTGACAAAAGGAAATCCAATAAGATAAAAAAAAATGAAGAAGGAAAAAAAAACTTTTATAAAGTTGAGTTAACCCCCAAAAATGCAATAGATTGTATTGTATAATATAATGCATTTTGCTTTAACAAATATGGATCCGGCTATCAATTCACTTTAAAGCGTAAAATGGATATTATCAATTAACAAATTCAAATTGACATGATGATTACGTATGAAATTTATTTTCACTTAAAAATGTATAAACACTTAATTATATAGTCATTGTAAAATAAACTATTATAATATGATTTCGAATTCTTATTATGTATCCAAATGCATCAACGACTTAAAAAGGTGATAACATAAATGGACTTCAATCATCTACGAATGTAGTATGATATTGCAGTTGTATGTAGAGACCGATAGATTTATATTGTGATTGGTTTAATTTTTATTTGTAATTATCGTATGTTTGGAAATATCCTACCGTGAAAAAAAGAAGCCACTGGTTGTAACTTCAAGCTAGACATACATCTAGCCATTCGTCTTAAATGATTTTTTTCAAACATATACTTAGAGAGATAAACAACTCTAAAAATTTATATCTTTAAATCTAATGATCCTTACAACTACAACACCATATCGCAACTATAGAAGATCCGAACAAATCAACTTGATCAACTTGACACATCTAAATCCACTTCTAGGTGAATGATTTACAAAATCTCCTTCGATATTTGAATTTGACTTAGAGCATTAAATATCATTTGAGTGTGATTTATTACTATAATAAGTAAGTGAAATCATACATAGTGGATAGTACAACTGAGAGGAAAGGAAGCGTGGTAGTATATGTTATTCCCTCTTCCCCACATTTTTGACTATATGCATGCTTAAGGTAATAATAGCCTTTCAACAAAGGTGATCATAGTGCAAGGGAATAGAGATAAATATAATCGTCCTATATCTATGATAATATTTCTTCTAAGTGTGCTACATATTTGATTAGTTTTCTTGATTATGGTCAAAAAGCAATTCACTTCTTTCATTACCCATTGTCCCCACTATGTCCAATCTTTAATGAGTAAATTTTGTTGAAAGGTATCCAACACCATATGGATCTCATGATTATTATGGGATTTCAGCACTCTTAATAATTAGTTCATAGCTCATGTTCCATAATAATCAAGCATTACAGCTCCCGTTCAATATACGCACGACTTCTAATTTTGACGTGCCTAAAAATATAGAGTAAGTTATAAGAGAAATACTTATATGAACACAACACCAAATCAAAATCACTTAGGCACACACTCATTAAAATATTTATCATTTAATTATTTTAAAAAGATATATTTTTTAATTTCTTTCTCTTTCATACTTTTCATTTTTATGTGTGTGTGTTTAAATGACACATATTTATGCTTGTGACCAAGCAAGTGTTTCTCAAGTTATAAACATATTACTTGTTTTTGACGTGCCTTCAAAGAGGTAGTAAAACTTCCCCTCAAAAAAAAAAAAAGAGGTAGTAAAACTTAAATATTATTCGGTTCATCATTTAAAAGTATGCATTGACAATTTTTATGAAAATTGAGAAAATAGTTATGTTTTGCCCAAAAAAAAAAAGAGACAGTTATACTTATGTGTGATAACAAATCTTTTAGTGTAAACGGCATTCTTCGATAGATAAAACTGGATTAGAAACATTGGGCCTGACCGAATTTAAGGTACATTGGTCCACGTATGGTCAAGGGTCTAATCACAACAAGCATGCCTTACTATTAATGTATAGATAGATATCATACTTTTTCTTATCATAAGTTGGTGCATTAATAGGATTTGACTATTTTAATAGAGGTGAAGAATCATCATATGCTATATTTCTAATTTAATAAAAAAATTATTTGAAATGTTTTAATGCACCCTTTGTGAAATATAATTGCATTCCTACTTTTTCTCTTTTATTGTTTTTAACAAATTCAAATCATTTCATTCATCAAAATATGAGTAATCCAAAATTGGATCAACTCAAACATAAATGGTTTGTACACAACTTTAACCCTTGCTAAGCAAAGAACAATAAAATTTGTTTGTCTTCTTCATAATAAAACTTTAAGTACTCTACAACTACGAATGCTCAATGTTGTCAACCATTAATTTGTAGAATTATCAACAATTTTTTTTTAATAAATTATCAACAATGTTGTCAACCATTAATTTGCAATCTTGCTCAATTGACATTCTTGATATCCCAACACACCAAGCCAAATGATAGTGCTTCCCTTAAACAAATTGCTTCTGCTTTCATGGAGAAGGAGGAGTTTCCGCCTACCATTTTTTCAAAGCTTTAATAAAACATCCTTAAAAATCTTTAATGCACATACTAATACCAAAACTCTTTTGATCATCGAATATTGTTGCGTAAACATTGCATTTCACATAATCTTCAACCAGTGGCATTAACCACATGTTGATCTTCGTTGTCTGAACGTCCAACGTCTATGTGTTGTCTATCGTTGACTGCAAGCCACTGTCTCAAAGAATCACACACCAGTTTAACCATTTTTATTTCTTATAAAAATGATAATAAAAAAAATAGTTGAATTATGTTTTACTCATTCAACTATTGTTTCTTCTTTTTTTTTTAGATAAAATTGTTCGAATCAAGTAGACACGCACATACTTGGCTTACACCTGGTTGACTTTGTAGAAAACAAGGGACAATAGCAAGTAGACAAGGTTTGATAATGGACATGGTGGTGAGTCAGTCTACAACCTTTTGTTCTTCTTTTGTCAAAAAAATATTTAGAAGACAACTTCATATATTATCCATCATCCTAATTATCAATATTTAACCATAGCTTGTCCGGTTAAAAACGTATGATAATTAAGCTTGTTGATTATAATGATGGCGAGATAATGCAATACAATTTTTTTTTCATAGATAATCTTTAGGTTATACCGTTATTTATAATGTTTGTTGCTAGACTTTTTGTTTTTTTAACATGACATTTTGTTGTTGTTGTTGTTTATATTCGAGATTAGAGAGAGTATTTCTCTATTCTGCCACTCTCTTGTTTGTCTTTCTCGTGTACTGAACACAAAAAAAAGTTGACATCAAATCATATAATATACAATTTCTGGTGTCAACCTTTTGCGATAACATTTTTGTTTTTTAAATAGGTTTGTGTTAGGTTAATAACTTATTTTTGTGTTAGTTTAGTATATTAAAATTTAAGATTAATGAATAGCAAAAATGAAGATTGGTGTGGGTTTTGACTCACAATATCTTTGTTGGGTCTTTCCTCTTGCTTTTTGACGGGCTTTGCTAAATTAGAGGTTATACTTCCCTTAATGTGTGTAAGAAAAAGATTTTCTTATCACAACCTTCTATGATTCTCGTGTGCCATCTGTTTTCCATATTCCATCCATGTCCAAATTATATAATATGGAGCTTATTAATGAAATTTGGTTTATATGATTTGAAATCTAGCAAAACTCAGAAGACCAAGAATTTTGCCACCTTGTGGTCTATGGGTTGATATATTTTGTATGATATAAACTGCACATTCAGTCTATATAATATGAATTGTGTCTAACCTCCATGACATCAGTTTTCAGCAATAGTGAGAATCTTTACACTGGCATATTCCAAATTATATAAATTGAATGTGTAAAATATATGTCTGGTTTATATATAATCTGAATTGTATCAACATAAATAAAACACAAACTGATTAAACGAAGCATAATGATTATTGTTAAACTCTATGCCTATTCGCAACAAACATATTCACTTTCCTTGCACACTTCTGCTTAGACAATGCAATCATGGGGCCCTAAACCGTTTCGCTTCAAAAACTTTTGGTTGGAAAATCGTAAATTAAAGGAAGAGGTTGTGGGTGTGTGAATTCTTCTACCTTGACGGGGTAGATGGGCTTTGTCCTTAAGGAGAAACTAAAAGGGGTTAAAGGAAGGCTTAGAGTGTGGCACAAAGAGGAGTATGGTTTGATGAAGGAGAGGATTACCAAGCTTAGAGAGGAGATTGAAGCGGCGGATGTGAGGGGCGAAAGTTTTTTGTTTACGGAGGAAGAAGTAACTATACGAATGGACAATTTTAGCAAGATTTGGAGTTTATTAAAGGCAAAGGACTCGTTGGTGGTTCAAAGATCTCGAGTTAAATGGCTAAAAGAAGGTGATGCGAGCACTAAATTTTTCCATAATTGTATGAAGGCTAGAGCGAATGGGAATAGTTTGAGGGCCTTGAAGGTAAATGGGGAGTGGTTACAAACCCCTGAGGAGGTGAGAAGGGCGGTTATTGACTATTTTAAAAGACAAGTGTCGGTGGTAGGTGGTGACCGTCCTAGATTGGATGGGGTTTGGTTCAACAAAATTTCGGAGGAGGAAAATGGCCGGTTGGTGGACACTTTTTCGGCGGAAGAGATAAAGGGGGTGGTGAAGGATAGTGATGGGAACAAAAGTCCGGGTCCGGATGATTTTAATTTTGCATTCTTTAAGAGATTTTGGTACTTGTTGAAGGATGAAGTGAGGACGTTTTTTGACCAATTTCATGCAAATGAGGTGATTTTGAAAAGCTTACTTGCTTACTTTGTTACACTTATTCCTAAAATCTCTTCTCCAATGTCTTTGAAAGATTTTAGACCGATATCCTTGTTGGGAAGTCTTTATAAGATTCTAGCAAAGGTTTTGGATAGAAGATTAGGGAAAGTGATGGATTCGATTATTTCTTCGTCTCAATCGGCTTTTGTGAAGGATAGAAATTTGGTGGATGGTGTGTTAGTGGCAAATGAAATGGTGGATTATGCCAAGAGAAGAAATAAACAATGTTTGGTTCTTAAGGTGGATTTTGAGAAGGCGTATGATTTCGTTGATTGAGGTTTTTTGGAGTATATGATGGGGAGGTTGGGTTTTGGTATCAAGTGGGTCGCGTGGATGAAGGCTTGTGTGTGTCGTGGGAGTATATCAATCCTAGTAAATGGGTGTCCGATGAAAGAGATTAATATTCAAAGAGGGCTCAAGCAAGGAGACCCGTTGGCTCCATTCTTGTTTTTGATGGTGGCGGAAGGCTTTAGTGGGTTGATGAGAAACGTGGTTAGAAGGAGATTGTTTGAGGGTTTAGGTTCCAGGAGGAGGGCTTGGAAATTTCACACTTACAATATGCAGATGATACAATTTGTATAGGGAAGCCGACGGTGGATAACCTTTGGACTTTGAAAGCGGTTTCGCAAGGTTTTGAAGTGGCCTCCGGTCTTCAAATAAATTTCTTGAAGAGTTGTTTAATAGGAAGAGCAGTGCTAGGGGCAATCGCTTATGCAGTCGCTGTTGGTCACTCTCTCTATATGCATGACACATCACTTGTTTTTTTAATCTCATAAACCTTTAACCAGCTGAACAAGTCAAATGAATTTATTAGCATTTTATTTTTAGATTTTAATTATTATTACTCAAAAAATGTGTTGTACAACAAATCTAAAAATACCCTCAATCCAATCCAGTTCCAACATCTCCAATCTCTATTATTGTTGCAGAAGGAAGAAGATCCATAACAACATGAGAAAACGCTCATCTTTAGCGATTTCTTTCTTTGTTTTAAATAATGAATCTCCTTTGTGTGCCAAACCCCTTGAATTATGTCATATCAAATTTCCCAATTGCAAGCTCTCCATTTTTGCTACAGATTGAAGAATGAGATAGTAGCAGTATGAGAATGTCGATGAAGGTGTGGAGGAGGTTGGTGAGAATCCAACGGTAGTTCCTTTGGGGTGGAGTGGGAGGAGGGAGGAAAATTATTTCGGTTAAGTGGAGTAAGGTTTGTCAACCGAAGGAAAAAGGTGAGCTTGGTATTAGGGACATTAGGCTTGTCAATTTATGCCTCTTAATAATTTAAGGTTGGATCTCGATGGCTTTGTGAAGTCTCAAGGGGAGGACTTGTGGTGGTGGAATTTGGAGGACCGTGGCGGCTTTACGGTTAGTTCAACGTATAAGTTGACAGAGGGTGTCTTAATTTAGCCCGAAAGGGGAGAGGAAGAGAATCGGGTGTTAGAGCAAATATGGAAGAGCCCGACACCTTCAAAGGTAGTGGCTCTCTCTTAGAAAGGTTTACTCAACTGCCTTCCAACTAGAGTAAATCTTATTCGGAGAATTCACTTCCTCTAGAAGCAAATCTGCGTTGTGTTTTTTTCAACGAAGTGGATGAGTCGACAAATCATTTGTTTTTGCATTGTAAGGTGTCTTGGAAGATTTTGGCGAAAGTCCAAAATTGGCTCGAGGTGAATTTTACTACCCCATCGAATCTATTTTCCCATTGGCGGTGTTGGGATGGTTTGGTGTTAGATAGGAAAGAGCTAAAGAGGGGAATGCGGCTAATTTGGCACACTACTATTTAGGTTATTTGGAAGTCTCAGAATAATATTATTTTTAATAATGGTAATATTGATGTGGGAGAGGTAATGGAAGAAATCATTATGTTGTCTTGGAGGTGGAGCATTTCAAGGTTGAGAATTTAGTCTTGTTTGTATTACAAGTGGAGGTGAAATCTGAAGTGGTGTCTAGGTTTGTTAGGTTGAGCTGTTGTGGTTGCTGGTTCAGCGTTGGATTTTTGGGGTTGGCCTGCTGGTTTTTTGATAGGTTGCGGTTTTATCAGGCAGGTACTTCAGGCAGTTTTTTTTTTTCTGTTGTTCTCCTTGTTGTGTGTAACACCCTAATTCCCAAGGTTGATTTAATAAATAATGCGAATAATTTTAAACAAAAAGGATGTTACACATACTCATCAATCATTCATTCGAATAATAAATAATACGTTATACTTCAGAATGCGAAAAATACTTCAAAAATATTTCATAAAAAGAACGATTGTGATTCTCAATCGTCATTGTGGAAAATATCATAATGATTTCAAATACTTAAGATTTCTAAATTCAAACATTCAATGTTTGACCCCAACCCTAGTGTTACAGATCAAAGCGCATGATTATTTAACTACATAAATAATTAGATAATAGCTACGGAAGTATATCTCTGTCGCCACCTTCTAAATGTCCCGCAACTAGAGCTCCTCGTCCTGAGAGTTTGTACCCCAAGAGTACAGACACCATAATACACAACAACAACAACAAAGGGGGTGAGAATATTCTTCGTAACATATACTGGGATACATGAATAATATATAAATAGGCATAACATCATTTGATCATCATTTACAACATATTAACAATTCTTCATCAGGTTATACAACATCATTAACACATCATCATTATCATAATTTTTCAGTTTTAACGCATTAATGAAATGCACATATCACGCACAATACATCACATTGACACATATAACATATACCACATATATCACATATACTTCATATACACCTAACATGAGACATATGCAAATGCACTTCGTTCTTATACCTATATGCATCCAGTTCAGTTTCTAAACAACATTTGTATGTCAGAGTTGTGTTACTGAACATACATACAACATTCGTCATTCAACATGGTCCTAAATATGATATGATGCATGAAGACTCACTAACA
>Ga0315914_1007012_pt1 | contig 15763 bp, 9 predicted proteins | sample MpolenodulesMG_FD_203920 | JGI IMG/M metagenome (GOLD analysis project Ga0315914, IMG submission 203920) | Medicago polymorpha root nodule microbial communities from Los Angeles, California, United States - elongated nodules | ecosystem: Host-associated > Plants > Roots > Nodule | place: USA... | reverse complement strand
TTAAATATGAAGTCCAGTGCAACCTGTGGCATAGCAAGGAGTAATGGATAAATCATGGCAGCAATGTTCTTCAAGTACTGATCATTGAAGTATGATATGGCTTTCTTTAGACAAGTGACGGCAACTTTGCCAGTAAGACTAACATCATCGGTTGAACCTGCATAATAGAATTTGAAAAACTAATCACCAATTGTCTGCAGGGAAGACCCAATTTATATTTAGGCCCAAAGTAATTACTAAGATTGAAAAGTATAACTGAGATGTAGCAAAAAAATCGATTGTTTTGCTCCCAATGCTACGTGTCAATTGTTCAGTAACTTCCTTTGGGTTTTGTTAGGCAATATTAATAAATAAAAATTTCCGAGGTAAAAAGCAAGAGCTTAACTAGATTGGGCCTAGTTCCAACAATCATTTATCTAAACGAAATTAAAGCAGCATAATAAAGTTCAGAGGCAAAAAGCAAGAGCTTTACTAAATTGATTGTCTTTCTTTCTTCCATTCTAATGAAGGCACTACCTCTCTTTGTAATTAACTGTAAAATCTAAGATGGGTTTAATTTAACACCATAGTCATCAATTTGGTACTAATTAAACTAATTATCTCACCAAAATACAATATATGGGTTGAAGGCTATATATTCACTCTGTAAACATTTTGATATAAAATAATAGAATTGGACAACTAGCCATTCATCAAAAAGAACAGGAGAAAATGTAAGCTCAGAAAAACTAATCAATCTCTATGCATGATAGAAAGATAGATTAGCATATTCTGAACCATGACTATACCACACAAACAGCTGATCAGAAGTCAATCGATAAGTGTATTGTCTATCTTATTTATTACAAAATGCATGCTTTTACTTATATTGTTATCGTTTACCACTCACCGTATTCATTTTGGAACAAAACAAGTATGTTTGTTTGCGCTTTAATGTAACATTTAAACAAAAGAGGAAGATGAATTTCTACCAAATTATTTTTAATATACCACACTTACCAGACAGCAACTTGCCAACGCATCTTCTTAGCACATTTTGCAGTGCCTCGAGAAGCTTAGAAGCATCTGGTACATTTTCCAAGCCATCGACATTTAGAGCTGCTTGAACAACTGTTAGATCTTTATCCTCAAACTGTCTCAATATGGCCTCTAGAATGTCATTAAGACCCTGATCAACAAAACATTTTGGGTAGAACGGTATAGTTAAATGGTTGGGGATTTAAATTATGGAATAGGAATCAGTTATGCACAATAATTTGACAAAAAGATCATAACAGAAGCATATGCAAAAGCACACAAAACAACTAGTAGCAACAACCCAAGTACCCAACACAGCTAAAGCTTTGACCAATTTATGAAGATTACCCCATGTCATCTTCAAATCAACTCAGAGTCTCATTTTATAAAAAAAAAAACAGAAATCACAATGTTGGTTAGTGCTTTTTTTAAATTGAAAATACTGGCTTTAAAAAAGTTATATCACAAATTCAATTTTTCAAAACTTTGAACAAAGGAGTCCATAACCCCCCTACTTTGTTCACCTCCTAATCAAGTCTTCTATCGAAATCAAATAATCCCCAACCCAACGATTATGTGGAATGGCTTTAACACTCTCTCTGGTCAACAATACACATATTAGATTACAAATATAATCAGTTCTAATCATTTGAAATGAAACTCAACATATAGGAGAACAGTTTTAAACAAAACCAGTTTGACAGTAAAAAAAATGTGAAGCAACCTTTGGGAAAAAATGTAATCAAAAATAGGCAAGAACTTTTAATCAATATGCCCCATGATCAGAGATTATTGTAAAGTATCGTCAATATAGGTAATTAACCACGTTTAGCAAAAAAAATTAAATCTTTCAACCCAAAAGGATAACTGCCGGGGATGGTCTTAAAAAAGTGTCACACATGAAAATATAAATCAGTATAAACGTACAGTTTTGGGAGGAGGGGGTAAAAGTAGAAAAGCACAGGTACCTCTGAAACAAATGCCTTGTTTTTCAAGATGCCCGAAGAATTTATATCAAGCAGTGTAGTACGTCTAATATCAGCCTACAGCATATCAAATAAGAATGAAGCTACGTACCAACAGAAAATAGATGAACATTGAAGAAGAGAATACACACTTCAGGATAATAGACAGTGAATATTCAAATAGAGAGTCTGTGTGGTACCTTTGGATGATACAAGCCAAACCAAACTTTTGACTTCGAGATATCAGATGATGAATCTAAATTCCCATCCAACATCTTACATAAAATCTTATACAATGAATTGTCTTTCTTAGAATGTGCTGCGTTATGCTGCTGAAGTTGAACAAGTTCAGAGTTCAGACAATTCAGACTTTCTAACAATAAATGCTAACTCAAAGAAAAGCATAAAGTTCTTCAGCACACCTGAAGAAAATGATGAACTGCTGCACGGAGTTCAGAAGGATACTTTGTATCAACAATTTTCAGAGTCTCTTTTGCCCAGCCAGCTAATTGACATATGAAAAAGAAAAAAAAGTTGTGAGGATAATAAGCTAGGCATCAAATGATAGTTGACCAGGCTAAAACTATTGCATTAACTATAGTTTGGTCGTTAAGCCAAGAACTGAGCTGTGTACAGTGGTCAAAACTAAGTCAGTTGTTAGTTAGAGCAGTCACACTAGTATTAAAAACAGTTCCCTTCATCAGATCCATTTGCTGATTGAATACAGAAATCCATTTCCATTCTTTTTAAATTTCTCTCATTCTCGAATTCTCTGAAATATCACAATACATACCTGACATGAAAGATATTGAGTCACCAACTTTTTCTGATAGTTTCACACAAGTTGATAGGATCTTGGTAACCACATGATGAACAGAGTCGTTTATGGGGACCTTTTCTACCAAGGAAAGCAAAGCCTGCTGGCAGTCTTCATCCTTTGAACTGCGAATGATTATAATCAGCACAAAGCACAAGTTTTTAATAGTATCGTACGCATTGATCGCCAGAAAGAAAGTCATAGAATTATCACCTGCAGATAATTAGGGAGTCCAACAGAACAACGAGAAACTTTGTAACGTTGAACTCCTTAGACAATTCTAATAAAACCCCAGGCAAATCCCTATAAGAAAAAGGATTCATAAGTCATGCATATACAGATTAAAAACAAATGGCAACAGCGAAACTACAAGGATCGTCAAAAAGTTGAGTAGTTTGAGATAGACTACCTTAGTTTCTTTAAAACATCCAAGGCCTTCGTTGGAAGTGTGTCCACATTTTGGGACTAGGAAAATTCAAACACAACAAAGAATGAAAGTATAGCCAAGTTAAAAAAATAGGTATGGCACAACAAGAAGAAAATAGGGTCAATACCATTAATCAAACAGAAAATGAAAAATTCTGTCACAGCATAGTACCTGGACAAGATTGATTAAGGCAATAAGGGACAACCGTAACCAATGAAGATCTTTAGCCTCCTCACAAGCACGAGCAATCCCGGCAACTGAACGTATCAAACCATTCAGAAGTGAGGGTGCTAATGTTGTTTTATGTCCAAGCAAGCAAACTATCATCAATGAACTGGCCTGAAATGACAATAGTTCAACAGAAGGTGGCACAAACATACTAAAAAGAAATATATATGGCATCAATTACAATTATATAATGTATGAAACAAAAAAATGTAACATCTGAAACAGAATCTTAGAACAAGATTGGTAATCCTGAATGAATAATGAAAAATACAGAGATGACACTCTTGTTAAACTATAAATTAGAGGCCAGGTCCTTCCCCGTAATCAACTGGCTCAAAAGGTTGGTTCTTCTCTCCTCTCTAACCTCTTTTATTCCCCTTTTCACAACTCCATCCCTATAACTGAACATGTATTTAATTAAATCAATTAAAGTTATGCCCAACTATACCTCCAAGCTTTACTAACATAGACCTTCCTAATGGGAAGTTTGCAAGCAGAAACTTAGTCCAAAAAGCAAGGTGGTAGATATAGAATCATAAGTTTAAAGTGGTACACGGTGAATGATGTTCTTTGGTCTATTTGACGGGAGGAAAGTCTTAAATAGAGATATATTTCCTTAAACATGTGTGTTTGAGAAACAGTCGGTCTGTGGTCTTTGTTTGGTGCTAAGTGCATGTTCTTTTAAAGAGAGTTTCCTCCTCAATTTCATTTCTATTGCTATTAAAAATAAAGGGTAACAATAATGTATGGAATGACCTTCATAGCATAAATTGTACAGAAAATATATATATTATAATAAGTTTTAATCTAACCTTGTGATCTGAAAGATCCTTCTTATCGGGCTGAAGACCAGAATTCACGAAAGGATATATTATTTTGACAATATCTTCATCAACCTTCACACCCAAAACTTCAACAACAACAGCAGTACAAAAGCCAATTACATTCTTTGAAGGATTTTTGGATGGAGATGCCTGTAGCAAAAAACATAGTTATGTTCATATTTAATTATCTTAAACATCTATCAAATTCACAGCTAAACACACGGGTATTTTTACTCACATAGTCACATAAAGATTTCAATAATACGCCACCATCACGAAGACATTGCTGCACTATAACCATTCTAGGTAGTGTTGCACCCGAGTCTTTCACACCCTTAAGAAACTCCCATATACCATTCCTTAACAGAACCCAATAAATACATCAGAAACCATTACAATTCACAACGTAACCAAAGAAAGTAACAAAAATCATATATTTCTAACCGTATCTTAAGTATCTGTACTACACGAACAAATGCATGTGTGTCGTGGTACGGCAATGCACACAAAATCAAATCCTCAACATTGTGCTCATGTATCCTGAAACACATAACAAATCAAATCAAAAACCAAAAACCACAAAACATAATCACCATACAAAAACAAAACAAATCATCGAATAGAGTTCTCACTTGTATACACGTATCAAATACTCAAGTGTTTGAAGAGCAGACGGAAGATTAAAATATCCAGAAATTAATCTCAAGTACGGATTAATCAAAGAATTAAGTTGTTTATTCTCGTCTTCTGTCTTTAACCCTCTATCCAATTCTTTACTCTGGGGACTGAACAAACTATTCTTATAATTCCTAAACCGTTCATTGGTGCTAATCAGAACCTCCAATCCTGAAGCACAGCCAAACATTCAATTCATATTCAAATTCAATTCAACAATCGAATTCATTCAACTTATGAAAAATAACAAAAATAAATAAATAAAAATAGTGAAAAATGAAATTACCTTGAGCAGCGATGGTGTAAATGGATTCAGTACTCTTATCAGCGGCTTCTTTAGGATCGAACAAGATAGAAGGACGAGTGAACGGTCGCTTTTGAGGTGCGGAATCAGTAAGTGCTATGGATCTGATAGCTTGTAATTGAGAAGCCAAAGAATTTGACATTGCTGGATTTTTCCGATGAGCAATAATTGAGAAGTTAGGGTTAGGGTTTTGTGGCCTCGTGTTCTTCTTTTTCGTTTTGGTTCAGGGAAGAGGTTGAAGAGAGGCAGAGGTAGGGAAAGAGAAGTGTGATGTTACGCAGTAGGGTTTAGGGTTTTGTATTTCTAACCGCCAACCGAAACGACGTCGTTCACTCTCACAAACAATTTCCACTTTTATATAGAAAAAAATATAAATGGGTGTCCTAAGAATGTTTGTAGGATGTTAAAATACCTTATTTGGGTTTCTTCAAAACAAAAAATCTGATTATATATTTTTTACAATGGCCGAATGTGTTTATAATAATAAGGGTTAAATATGTTTTTGATCTTATAAATATATTAACTTTTCGTTTTAATCCCTCTAAAATTTTCCTTCAACTTTTAGTTCTTTAAAAAAATTTCATCTTTACTTTTGGTCCCTCTTTTAAAGTAAACTCATATGTAAAATTCATATTTTTGAATAAAATTTTGCAGAAAAATTCATAATATTATAAGAATCTCTCCCAAAAAATTTTAGAATTTTTTAACAAAACATGAATTTAATATGAGTTTTTATATTTTTTATGGTTAAAAATTCATATTAAATTTATGTTTTGTTAAAAAATTCTAATTTTTTTTGGGAAATATTTTTACAATATTCTAAACATTTCTGCACAGTTTCATTAAAAAAAAATACTAAAATTAACTTAAAAATAGGGACCAAAAGTAGTGATTGGAAATTTTATAGGGACTAAAAGTTGAAGGAAAATTTTAAAGGGACTAAAACGAAAAGTTGGTATATTTATAGAGACCAAAAACATATTTAACCCTAATAATAATAATATTGCTAAAATGAATTAATTGTTATTTTGGTGTAGTAAAAATACTTTTTTTATTATGCTCGTGGGTATAGCTGAGTTGGCAGGTGTTGGTTTTAACCACTATGTTATTTGACAAAAAAAACTTATTTGATTTTTATATCAACTCGTGTGTGCATTTATATTTTTTAATGAAATTGTGCAGAATATTGTTAAAATCTCTTTAAAAAAATTGAATCTTTTATCAAAACATGAATTATATATGAATTTTTAACCGCAGAAAATATAAAAATTCATATTTAATTCATGTTTTTGTTACAACAATCTAATTTTCTTTTTGGAGATTTTTATAATATTATTACATAAAAATTGCGCAATATTATTCAAAAATATGAATTCTACATATGAATTTACTTAGTATGTGTTTGGTTTCCCATTTCTAACCATAGATGTGCGTTTGATCACACGTTTCAAGGCATTTTCACTGCAAAATTCAAACTCTCCAAATCTTAGCTTCTCTTTTTCGTGCGTTTGATGAACATTCAACGCAAATTCAAACGAGCTATTGAAAGGATAGACCAAAAGTGAAGATGTAAAACATTTAAACACTAAAAGTCAAACAAAAAGTTAAAAAAAGACAAATACAGAAAATCCGTATATTCATATAACCAAAAACATATTTAACTTTATTTAAAAAAACATCCTTATGGTTGTGTACTGCTATATAATACCCTTGCAGTTTCATATATGGATAATGTAGACTTTGAATTAGACGATGATAATGAACTTGGTTGTATTATTACTACATATGGACAATTGTTTCACGATAGGTTTCAAAACTCTCAAGTCGAGTTTAATGAAAGCAAGCTAATGAGATCACTCACTAATTAACGAGGGTAACCTCATTTGATTCTAGCCCCGATATTGATGATGGTGCACCGCATAGCCGTCATGCATTTGACACATTTTAGATAATAAAATGCATTGATTTGGTTCTTTCAAAAGAAAAACATTTGTGAAATTGCTAAAACGATAGAAGGGTTGAAATTCGAGATGAATCATAGCTATTAAATTATTAAGGAAAATGCTAAATAGTGTCTTGGGGCAATGATTAAGATGATAAAAATAGAAATATTGCATTGGAAAATGATGAAAAGTGAAGAAATTAACTTTTTAAAAGTCAAAATATTGTCAAATATACTACTTTTAGTTTCTTTAATCATTGCCCTGAGGACACCGGTTAGCAGGATCCAATTATTAAAAAAATATAGTAGTATATTTTTTGTTTTGTTTTTACGGGTAAAGTAATAAAAACAAAAAGTTAGCGACAAGCAGGACAAGAATGTGGTGACATCATCATTAAGATGATGATAAAACTATAAGATCCGAAGTGGAAGTACTTTGTTGTCGTCCTCTTTCTTCCTTCCACTAGTTACTGTTACACCCCAACTTTGACATCATCACCATGGAACTCAAATTCATTCTTCTTATTATTATTAATCTAACTATGCTTCTCTCTTCGACTGTCACTGCTGATCAATATGTTCGCCCTTTGCCAAGAAAAAACTTAAACATTCCATGGCCATGGGATTCTAAATCCCAACCTTACCCTCAACAGGTCAAACTCTCTTTCTCTACTTTTCATCAATTCTATTATTATTACTAGTTTCATTTGTTTTTGTTTTTTATTTTTTTGAATCTGGAATTGTTAATTAACTAACCCTATAGAAATATAACTATTGTTTAATTGCTTATATTATCATAGTCATTTGTTTAAAATTAAAATACAAGTTATTATTAGAAGAAATTATACAAGTTATCTATAATTTCCATATTTTTGTCTAGAACTTTTTTTCAGGGGAGCTAAGCTAGAACTTATGATATATGTGATTGTTTGTAATAATAAAAGCGACAAATTACTTTTTTAATTCCTTCAAAAAAAATTATTACTTTTATTTATTTATTTTACCAAAAAATTTATGAGATTTTTTCAGAAGCTACTAAAACTAGCTTATAATAAGTTAAATAATAAAACCATTATTTTTTTTATTATGATTAATTTAAAAATATTAAAGAAGCAATTATGATAACACTTTATGTATGTTTATTTATTTATTTATGGTAACTATTAAATTTCAGATTCTTAGACTACAAAGTTCTGAGTGGTTTTCTGTCTTGTGTTTTGAAATTTTCAAAAACCAAAAGTAGTTATATGAATTTCAGTTATGAGTTTTGTATTTCAAATCTAAGTTATGTTTCAGTTTTTGTTTTTGAGTTAAGTCACTATGAACTGTTTGTGTTCATCAAAGCAGAATCCAAATATAATTCCAACATTTCAAGTATAGACACTCGTAAAAATCCAAACACGAACAAATAGGCATTATGGGATTGTTTCTGTACATCTAAGCAGAATGGTTGTCTTGGTTTGAGGAATGACAGAGTTGTGATTTTTCAGGTACATATATCTTTGGCAGGAGACAGACACATGAGAATAACCTGGATAACTGATGACAAACACTCACCTTCATATGTAGAATATGGAACATTACCTGGTAGATATGATTCAATATCTGAAGGAGAGTTCACCTCTTATAATTATATGTTATATAGCTCAGGAAAGATACACCATACTGTAATTGGACCTTTGGAATATAATACCATGTATTTTTATCGATGCGGTGGACAAGGTCCCGAGTTCAAGCTCAAAACTCCTCCATCTAAATTTCCAATTACTTTTGCTGTGGCGGGCGATCTTGGTCAAACTGGTTGGACTAAATCAACATTGGATCACATTGATCAATGTAAATATGATGTTTACCTTCTTCCGGGTGATCTTTCATATGCTGATTGTATGCAGCATCTTTGGGACTCGTTTGGTAGGCTTGTGGAGCCGCTTGCTAGTGCGAGGCCGTGGATGGTAACAGAAGGAAATCATGAAGAGGAAAATATACCATTGTTAACCGATGAATTTGTATCGTATAATTCTAGATGGAAAATGCCGTTTGAGGAAAGTGGATCAACTTCAAATCTCTATTATTCATTTGAAGTTGCAGGTGTTCATGTTATCATGCTAGGGTCTTATGCAGATTATGACAAGTACTCAGAACAATACATATGGCTAAAGGTTTGTTGAATGCCGTATATTTCCATAAGTGTAATGAGATCCATCGTACATGTGCTAAAGGTTTAGACTAGGGTCCTGATTGGATAAACAACTTATTTACGTGCTTATACCATAAGCGCCTATCATATAAGTGCTTATGCGTAGGTTATTTCTTTGACAAAAGATAAAATAAGCCAAACTGTTTTTCATATAAGTTGTAAGCAGCTTTCATAAGCTAACTTGGAGAGCTCATGGAAATTTGCTGAAACAACTTATGAAATGTCATAAGCTCTATCCATAAACTCTACCAAACAGTCTCACAAGTGTTTATGTTAGTAGATAGACTCAAATAAGTCAATCCAAACAGGCCTTTGAATTTTGATACAAACATGGACGAGAAATCTATTGTGCCGTTCTTTAGACACGTTTACTGTCTCTTTAAGTTTTCTTCATTTCTCATCTACAGGAAGATCTGTCCAAGGTGGACAGGAAAAGGACACCTTGGCTGGTTGTGTTATTTCACGTGCCGTGGTATAATAGTAACAAGGCTCACCAAGGTGCAGGGGATGATATGATGACAGTCATGGAGCCATTGCTTTATGCTGCCAGTGTTGATTTAGTTCTTGCTGGCCATGTTCATGCTTATGAACGTTCGGTACGCCTTTTATATTTTAGCCTTTACTTTAATTTCTAAGCACGATTTAATGGAAATTTTGGTCTTAAGTGGTGCTTTATCTGATTGACAGAAACGCGTGTATAATGGAAGATTGGATCCTTGCGGTGCCGTCCATATAACTATTGGTGATGGTGGAAACCGAGAAGGCTTAGCTCATAGGCAAGTAATATCTGCCAGATACATTATAAAAATTTGTTATCTGAATTGGTTACTGTCTGATATCTGTCCATATAACTGTTATGGTTGTTTATCAGTATGCATGCAGCTTGTATTCTTACATCATTGTTGTTTACAGGTACATAAATCCACAACCAAAGTGGTCAGAATTCCGTGAAGCCAGTTTTGGTCACGGTGAGCTGAAGATTGTAAACTCTACTCATGCCTTCTGGAGTTGGCATAGGAATGATAATGATGAGTCAATTAAGGCTGATGATATCTGGATAACCTCTTTGGTAAGCTCAGGATGCGTTGATAAGAACAAACATGAGCTCAGGAGCATGCTTATGACACCCTAATAGACTCATGTCATATCTGCTACAGGCATTACTTAAGTGTCATAAAAGCAAGTAAACTTAAGCATTTCTGTACTACTTGTTGTCTTTTTGTATATATACTCTAAGGACTTGGAATTTTATGTACATGGAGTGTATGTAAAGCTGGTAATTTCTTTGGAATAGAAATATTGTTTGTTTTGTCTAAACTTACTTAATTAAACCAGCAATGTTTAACTAGAACTGTAAATCCAGAGGTGGATTATTAAACATTAAGTGAAAAATTAAGGGTCAATATATTCTCTCTCAATGGACAATTTAGTAAATCTATTGACTTACAAGATTCAATCAAGTTACAAAAGAGACTATAAAGGAAAAATACACAACTTGCAAAGCAAATTTACATACAAAAAAAGGACCACTGTTGGATCGTTCCAAAATCCAAAAACGATTGCCAAGCAAATCAATTTTCAATATGATTGGCATCTTCTATCTAAGTATCTAAGCGGTGTTTGAAGAATCTTCTAGGCAATATCAACACTAAAAACCTGTCTAACGGTTGCTTCGTTCCAATTATTGTCATAAAGATTCATTAGACTATTAATTGTGACGTTCTGGACAAAATGTGTGCCTGAAATATTACCACTAAAACACTCATCGTTATGCATTTAATTAATTAAAAGTAAAAAAATTAAATTTAATACACGAATTCTAACACAAAGTTTCTAAGTTTGATTCATTATTCATTAACTTGTGCCCGACACAAGTTAGTATTTCCCTAAATATAAATATAGATGCAAATTTTTTCTAAATTTTACTACTTTTGTCCCTAAATATAGGATTGTTTTGTGAAAATTATAGAAATTAAGAAAATTAGTATTAATATTAAATTTGTTTATAATTACTATTGTTTTTTACAATTTTATCCTTAAGAGAGAGAGAGAGCTAGTTTATGTTTTTAATATAGTATTTATCGTTAATTAAAAAAAAGATGCAAAATAAATAGGGGTATTTTGGTAAAGAAATAATTAATGTAATTGGAAATACCAAAAAATGATTTTTTTTCTTTCAACATAATCTTATAATTAGGGATGAAGTAATAGTAACAATGATTATGAAATTTACGCATTAAATTTTTCAATTTTAAAATAATGAATAATGAACTGAATTCTCCTAAAAAAAATTATGAACCGAATTATAAAGCCATAAATATGAAAATTTCCAAACTTGTATTCTTTTACTAAAACTTCAAAACAATTTTTTTATCAACGAAATCTTATTTTCTTCAACCACGCAGCTTGAATTCGGTGATTAACACAAGAAAAATAAAATAAACAAACTTTCACTTTTATTAGTATAAAAAATACGAATCTTGTTAAACTACACATATTTTCTCAAAAACTTAATATTAAAGGCCCTTATAGATTGTCCTAAAACACGCGTTAAGATTTCCCTAAACATATCGTATCAATGCTTCATGCAGATCCAGTTTCACCCGTTTTGAATTCTGGACACTTGAACATGCTCTCAGTAAAATTTCAATTTTGAGTCAACTTCTCTTTTTCTGCGAGAAATCTAAATTGGATAGAAAGGTTGTTAATTTGATTAGATGATATAACAGTTTAGGAGGACATTTTTCCATTCTAACTTGAGTAACCTGGAGAGAAAGGGGAGGTCAAAGTTAGCTATTTGCATTCATAGAGTCGAATCAAAACTGATTTTTTTTATATATAAAAAAACCAAATATTAGAAAATTTAAAGTTTTTTAATTTTAGATAGACGGGATGGCAAAGTCATCATAAATTCACACACACAAAGTGAAGGTACCGAAGTTCAAACTCCGGTCATGACGTCCGACCTAACAATTTCGACATATTTACCAGATAAGCTAGGACTTATGGGACGAAAATTTAATTTAAATCATTGTAATAAATTAGTTTTTTAATTTTTTAACGAGTTAGTCCGTATAATCTAGGGGTGAGCACAAAATCCGAACCCGCCCACCAACCGATATATTCGAGTCACCCACGGGTTCATCGGGCGGGTTAAAACGGGTCTTGGGTGAAGAAATGCTAAAAAATAGGGTTTGTGTGGGTTTTGACGGTCGGGCCCGGTTTTTACAAATCCAAAACCGTGTAAACCGAACCCGACCGTCCTATAAGAAAATTTACTCCACAAAGCCCAATCCATTATACATATCACCCTCAAATATATATAATTCCTCATCTCTTCTTGTTAAATTTTTTATAACGTGATATTTTAATGATTGCTATGATATGTTGATCTATGACCTTTTCTTTTTTAATTTATTGATGAAAGTCTTATTAGAAATATAGCCAAATAAATTTGAAATGAATAAAAAAATATTTGAGAAATAACCGAATCAACCCACCCGATCAAACCGAGACCCGTCCAAACCGAAACCCGCACAAACCGTATTAATTTGTGGGCGGAATTGGGTCTTTAAATTGGATGATCAGTTTCATACATCTTGCCGAGTTCGGGCCCGAACCCACCCGAACCCGACTATTGCTCTACCCTAGTATAATCTGTAAAAGTTCAAATTATTAACCGTTTAAACAAATTATGTTATAAAATAGTTGATGTGTTTGTTATTTGCTCCCAGTGACTAGTAGAACATAGTGTTTAGCTCATCCTACTTTTTTATCCTTCAAGCATTATGGTCGGTTTACACGAAGAAAAATATATGTTGATGATGTCTTATTTGTTACCAAACTTTCAAAGAATTTATGTGTTACGTAGAGTGAGTTTTAGGACATATAGATCGGTCATAAGGTTTCATGTTTTTACATTACGGTGGGGCAAACACATAATTTCTGCAACATATACAGTTTAAATAACAAACATGTTGGTTTTTTTTTTAACAAACGTGTTAAAAAAGTTAACAACTTACACTTTTACGAACTAAAATGGCTAGCTTGTTACAAAATAAAAATTTAACTTGCTATAAACATCTAATTTTTTAAATAATTGTATGTACGGATCCTGTTTTGTTAAGGTTTCATGTAGTACGACTGTTTAATTATTGTGTCATCTTATTCTTCATTAACACAAAATATAGGTGCAGTCATATCAAAACTTGTGCATATATATTTATAAAGAGACGGTACTATACAATTTCAGAAAACAAAATCACCGAAAATCTCAAACTAATTATCGACTAAGTAACATGGAACGTGTTGAAAACAACTTGTAACACTTGCAGCTTCACATGATTCATGGAATATTTATCATTTCCTTACATTTTAAGGATTAGATAGAAGAAGGAGTGATACTTGAAGATTATATTGACACGATTAAGTTTGGCTTCTTATTCTTTCCACGATCTTTTGGACTAGTTTATATTCGTACCTGCAAAAAATCAAAGACTTGTTAATTCATGTATGCACAAAGTTTTCATGTTATCTATTAATCGAAGTTCATTCAGTTAAAAGAATATATAACATTAAAAGCATGCCACATACCCATATTTGTGATGTTCTCCACTCAAGTTAGCAACTTCACATAGAGCTGACTTCCATTTATTCACCTTTTCAGAGTTATTTCCAAACTCTTCTTCATGCTTAGCCATGGCTTTTCCATAATTATTTCTCTGATGTCTTACCCAAGATGGTTCTATTTTGTAAAAGATTGGCAAAATCTGTTGGTTCTTCCTCTCCTTGCACTTAAGCATAGTGACCAGTTCATCTAGACACCAGGGAGAATCTGCAAAGTTTTCAGAGAAAACAACAATTGAAATCCTTGATGCCTCAATTGCTTTGATTAGAGATGATGAAATTTCATTCCCACCCTTTAATTCCTCATCATCCATGAAGGTCTTGAACCCCTCTCGACACAGAATATTATAGAGAAAACCTGTGAAAGAGTAGCGAGTATCTTCTCCTTTAAAACTGAGAAAAATATCATATTGAGACCTTGAATATTTCAGACGGTCTAACAATGTTTTCCACTCCTCAATAGGTTTGCTTCTTAAGGAAGATCCCGCGTCTATAATTGTTCTAGGTAACCCTTCGCATTCAATAGCAACATTGTATGCCACATTTTTCAGGTCGGATGAGGACTCATTATCTATCCCTGAATGTCTTTTGAACAAAGTCCAAGCTTCCTCTATGGATAAAGGACAAAGTTGAATCTCCCTTTGACAATGTATAAACTCACAATCTTGTTGGCGACATGTGGTCAAAAGGACCTTGCATCGATTACTATTACAAGGAATGCCTACCTTTTCTGGATCAAGATTTTCCGAAACATCATCCAAGATCACAAGAATTTGGCGATCCATATTTGCTAATGTCAAGTATATTTTTCTTGTTCTTCCAGCTTCAGTATTTACGTCGAATTCCAGATTCAACTCATTAGCAATTTCATCTTGAATCCTTTTTATGTTTGGGTTTTGGGACACATTGATAATTAAAACTTCATCAAAAAACTTCGAGTACTTGGCTTTCTTAGCCACTGCTTTCACTAATGTTGTTTTACCAGAGCCTCGCTTCCCATACAATCCAATTTAAAATGAATTATCATTTTGCAATGCCTGTAAAAGTCTATCTGAAGCCTCTTTGGTAGACGCGAAACACACAAAATTTTCAGAAGAGAAGTGTTCTAAACTTGGAATAGGACTGGAAAATGGCTTGAATTCACATCGGATATTTAATGCTTTTAATTTGTCTAGCATTTTATGGCGATGTTTGACTGCACCATCATCCGTCAATTGCCTATGTTTTTCTTGTCTTGACAATTGCCCAAGTTCATCAACTACTGTCATATTCTCCACCTCTTGTAAAACTATTTCTGTTTCTCTTAGCCACTCAAACACATCATCATTCACCCTTTCGGTTAAACGATCAGTTGCTTCAATTTTTTTCTTCACATGATCTCGGTTTGAAATCACCTTCATCTTTTCGCTTTCCACATTTTTGATTGTTTTGCGAGCCCGATTGTCACGTCGTTCGTCGATTTGGCTTACCAGAATACAGGTTCCGACTAAGCAAGTAGCAATTATGGATTGTTTGTAAGTAGTAATAAATCCAGTGGGAAGGTAATCTGAAAATAATCAATATAAATTTCAGTGGTAGATTTAAAAAAGATAAATTTCTATATAAATGGAATTTAACTATGCCTTCAGTGATAATTGTTTTGTTTGATAAGGGACATAATTGGAAAAAGAAAACATAATTTATATAAGGGACATATTGAAAGAAAAATTACTACACCAAAACTATGTATCTTTTGTATATA
>Ga0315914_1007006_pt1 | contig 15768 bp, 13 predicted proteins | sample MpolenodulesMG_FD_203920 | JGI IMG/M metagenome (GOLD analysis project Ga0315914, IMG submission 203920) | Medicago polymorpha root nodule microbial communities from Los Angeles, California, United States - elongated nodules | ecosystem: Host-associated > Plants > Roots > Nodule | place: USA... | reverse complement strand
AGAGAGAGAGTAAAAAGTGAAACGGTAAAAATGGGGGGTGAACGTCCTTTTATACTTCGAATACGTCCGGAATATGTAATCTGAACCAAAAGTTAATTGTCCGGATTTTGTTTTTCAAAGGACAATTTAGTAATTTTTGCAGGGCACGTGAGAAGGACATAGGGTGGGAAAAGTAATACTCAAACTTTTATTTTACCTCTTCAGTTTGCATCTTGTTATTTTCTATTTTCTCTCGAAACTTTGTTTTTACCTTTTCAGTTTGCATCTTGTCATTTTCTCTTCCATTTCTTGTTAAGTCCGACATCATGTTACATGTATCCATTTCCATCAGTTATCATTGTATCGATATTTTCTTAATAGTTACGTATGTTAATTGTTGAATAAGTCATTCAAATTGCTCACCTTTAAAAAAAAAACTCATCAGAATTAGGACCTGATCAAATTGTATACACAAAAAAAAAAGTTCATCAAGAGTTACTATCCGATCGGTTGAGTAATTTGAGAGATTAGTTGAATGGTCACCACTACATATATGTCAATATTGTGATTAAAGGACTTTCATTGAGTTGATTTGATTAAGAGTCCGTTTGTTAGAGGTTTTTTCTTAAAAAAAAATATCACTTCTTAAACAAAATAATCTATTTTAGAAGTTTTCATCCATTTGTTACAGATTTTAAAAAAATGGAAATATAAAAACTATTTCAAATGAGAAGTTGTTTTTAGTTGTTTTCCTAAAAAATCATTTTTGATAACTACAAAAATGATTTTCACTATGGTAAACAACAAAAACAACTTATTTTTATTTATAAAACTTAAAAAATGGACCTCTAAATTATTGAATAATTAAAATCATTTTTTATAATCTGTAACATACGGTCCTTAGTGTCCATTTTGGTTTATTCTATAGGAATCAAAATTTACTCCACTTATACCATAATAATTGACATATTTATTTTTTCACACGAATTAAAAAATACTATAAATGAAAATGAAATAAAGGTAATATTAATTTTATCAAATGCATGGACGAGGTCAAAATATTAGAATTAATTCATCACACTTCAGAGATAATTGAGTTAATTTTTTAGCTTTGGCTTGTATGCTCGGCTTGAATGGAACATCACAACAAGATTACTGGAGCAATCAACACCAATTGGCGTACATTCTTTGGTGTTCAGTTTAGGCTCTCTAGAAAGATCTTAATAACCTTGTATTCTCTGAAGAGACTGAACACCAATTCTCAGTATGTATAAAGTCTCCTTCTAGTTTTGTTAAAATTAACACAGATCATCACCGTTACTTTGTGAAAAGGTTTTTGGCATGATCTTGGAACATGAGATGTCTTACTTGCTGAATTATGGGTATATTTTCTTTGGTTGTCAAATGGACAGAGAATTGCATCTAACTCATGTTATCCAAGAAATGGATTCATCTCGTGTTGTCAATATGATTCACAGTTGGTTTACTTCTATCCTTCATCTTCAACGTCTACATTAGAAGGTCCTTTATCTTATCCACCTCTCAGGTTGGACTATTCAGATTAATCACATTCATCTAAAAGCAAACTCATGTGTTGATGCTCTTGCTCTTAGAGGCTATGATATTGATTTTTCGCTTGTTATAAATAGATACTACTATTGGTATTTTGCTTGACAAAGACGTAAGGGGATCTGGTTCCTCTATAGTCGTGTCTTATTGTGTTCTTTTCTAGTTTGTTTATCATTTTTCTTACTGGTACACTAAAATGTAAATGAATTTATGTTATGTTTTAATGGATGGAATGAAACAATAGCAACTTCTACGATGCATTAGCGTCTGATATCGTGCACCGTGTGCGAGTAAGTGAACGGTCAGATTATTAGAAGGCCGCAAATATTATTATGCATTACAGACACCTTGCATTTTGATCTTTCTCCTCAGTTTCTCACTCTCTTTCCTACGTTTCTCTCTTCCATTCCATGCACTTCCACTTTCTCCAAGCAACAGTCAATCTGATTTTCTTTTAAAGTTGAATGCCAACAAGATTAAACATCACAATCTCATCAAATTGAGACTTCTCAAAAATTAGAACCGTTGCAATGGTTAGTAAAACAAATTAAATAAGAATACAAATTCGAACCTACCCTTCTGGCTATTACAATTACAAGCCCTGTTTCTGGGTGCTCAACCATGGAGAATGATTTTTCTGGTTTGGTTTTTCATTTTAATTAGGATAGGAATGATATATGAACATCATTTTTGTACAACCAACAACCTTTTTGCTATTTTATAATATTTTTTTAGTGATTTCGATTTGCGTGCTCCTCACAATATTAAAAGGTGTTGCATTAGTTATTCAATTTTGGTTGTACATATAACATTGCTCTATTATATAACTTTGATGAATCACAATGTCTTCACGTGAATAAAGCTTTTAAGTTTGATCACAAAAGAAAAAGACTAAACTGCAGTTTTGACCCCCTAATTTTGACAATGTTGCGATTTTGGCCCCCTATTAAAAAAATGAAAATTTTGCCCCGTATGTTTTAGCCCCTTTGCAAAAGTGACCTTCTGGTCAATTTTCACCTAGTCAACGCGGAGGTGGCATGCCACATGTGTATATTCCCATTTTTTTAAAATCAAAACGCCACCTGTGTAATACTTGAATAAAAAAAAAAAGGAAAATAGGGAAATGATTGGCACGTGAGAGTTTCTTTCAGATTCTAGGGTTAAAATTTTTCCCAAATTTTAACATCAGTGAAAAACCACAAACCCTTAAGTTTCCAAATCAAGTCTTCATCCATAATCTCCTTCCCAAATTGTTTCTGAAATCAAATATCCTTCACAAATCGATTGCATACTGGATCTACGGGTTCATCTATGTTTGTTGCGAAAATGAAATGGAAATAAGATGCAAAGGCGATAGCGAGTACGGGTTTGACGAAGAAGAATAAAGATGTGACGGGGAGTACAGGAACAAAGAATAAGAAGAAGGGTGTGACGACGACTAAAGGTTCAGAGAAGACGAAAGATTCGAATATGGAAGTTCCATCAACCTAAGGAAACGTGTTCTCTGGACAGATTCCCGATATGGATGCTTCAAAGTAAGCGTTTTTTTGTTTTCACATGTCTGTTAACTATAAAGAAAAGCTCATGTTACATTATTTCTGAATAAAAAAGGGTTGTTGGAAGTATTGAATACTCTATTTAATTATTCAAGGTTGAATAACTGGAAAATGTTAACTTTATACGGTTTTTTTTGTTTACATTCGTATGAAAGAAGTATGAGTATAAATACTATATGAAAATAGAGTATTCATACAGTATAAATATGGTATGAAAATACAATATTCATACAGTTGTAATACATTATGCATTAAATAGTAAGTTGTATTTATTCAATCTTTGTAGGGCTGTTGAGGACCATTCATTGAAGATAAGGTTTCATCACAAAGGGTATTTCATTTCTGACCCTATTATAGCTTATAAGAAGGGTGAAGTTTATGAATTTGGTGGTGAGTTAGACATAGATCAGACAAACCTCAAAGATTTCGACAAATTAGTGAGAGAGGTTGGTGTGGAAGGTGGGTATAAGTTGTTTTATGTCAGTCCAGGTTGGGAGTTGAGTGATGGTCTTAGGCCTTTGAAAACTGATAGGGATGTCATTAAATTCATAAATGATCATATAAATCATGGAGCTGCTGATTTTTATGTGGAAGGTGATAAGGATTTGGAAGGACATTATAGCAGGTATGTGAGTGATGAGGAAGAAGTTGTTGTGTTAGATAAAGGGAAAGAACCAGCTGGAGTTGAAGAGGAAGAAGAATCTAATCCTGAGTATGTTGGTGATGATGGTGATGAGCATGAGTTTGAAGCTGAAACTGGAAGTGTTGATGGGGGCTCAATTGATGACAGTGATTTTGATGAAGAATGGGAGTGGACTTCTGTGCTGCCTAACCAAACTTTGAACCCAACTCCTGTTGCTCAGTCATCCAACTCTTGTCAAGCTATTGTTGGTGTTGAAGCATCAAGGAACACTGAGGCCACAACTGAGGTAGATTTTGAAGATGAGAATGGAGACTCAAATTTTCTAGAAAGTTGTGAATCAAGTGAGGAGGATGGTGCTGCAAGGAAAAAGAAGAAATACAATAGGTTTAAGTTTCCTGGAAATGATGAGACTGTGATATTTGAAGAGGGGCAAATTTTTGCAACTGCTTTGTTAATCAAAAATGTTGTTAAAGAATATACTCTACAGAACAGGAAGAATATTCACTTGAAGAAAAGTGAGAAAAAGAGAATTATTGTGAAGTGTAGTGATGGATGTCCATATCACATGAGATTCAGTAGGGTTCCACCTCAAACTTTTTATGTGTTGTCTAGTTATAATTCAGCACATAAATGCACTAATACTGGTAGAGTGAGACTGTTAACCATAAAGTTGCTGGCTAAGAAGCTGGTACCAACCTTGAGACACACACCTGATATGACCATTAAGGCACTGCAAGATTTGTGTAAGCGTAACTGGTTTGTGATTCTTAGTAGGTTTCAGATGTATAGGGCAAAGTTGAAGGCTTTAGAAATGATACATGGGGCTAGTGAAGAGCAATATGCTCATCTTAGAAACTATGCAGAAGAGCTTTTAAGAAGTAATCCTGGGAGTTCTGTGAAGATTAAATGTAAAGAGACAGCTGGGGGTTTTTCATTTCAGAGAATATATGTTTGTTTTGATGCTTGCAAGAGGGCCTTTGTCCAAAGCTGCAGACCTTTGATAGGGCTGGATGGTTGTTTTCTGAAAGGGAGGTATGGTGGACAGTTACTATCAGCCATTGGGAAAGATGGTAACAATCAAATGATCCCCATAGCATTTGCTATTGTGGAAGCTGAAACCAAATAGAGCTGGGACTGGTTTATTGAATTGCTGCTTTCAGATTTGAATGGCATTCAATTCAAAAGATGGTCTTTTATATCAGACCAACAAAAGGTAATTTTTTTAACTATTTACTTATTTGTCTTCTTTTAACTTAATATTATGTAGTTTAATTTTGTATTGTTTGTAATGATCAAGGGTCTAGTGAATACAATAGCATCTATTGGTGATAATGTTGAGCACAGACCGTGTGTGAGACATTTGTATGAGAATTTTAGGAAAAGACATGCTGGTGAGCACTTAAAAGAAGCTTTGTGGGCTGCAGCTAGGGCAAATACTATGCCTGATTTTAACAGGGCCATGGAGAAACTGAAAAGTCTTAGTGAGGCAGCTTGGGATGAGATGAGGCAATATCCACCAGGTATGTGGAGTAGGGCAGGATACAGTACTCACACATGTTGTGACTCACAAGTCAATAACATGTGTGAGGCATTTAACTCTTCAATAATTGAGTTAAGGGAGCAACCAATTATTTCACTTATTGAGGGACTGAATTTCTATATGACTAATAGGATAGTTAGATTAATGGATTACATGTTGAGGTATTCTTGTGATATTTGTCCAATGATCAAAAAGATATTAGACAAGGCTAAGAAGGATGCAAACAATAGGTCACCAACTTGACATGGTGATAGGGAATATGCTCACTTTAGTGCTTCTGATGGAAGTGATACTTATGTTATTAATCTCAAAGAGAGGACATGTGCATGTAGAAGGTGGGAATTAAGTGGTATTCCTTGCCCACATGTTGTTGCAGCAATCTACTACAATAACCAAAACCCAGATGAATATGTGGCACATTGGTACAGGTAAGTTGTGATTTTATATGCTTTATGTATTCTTAACTTAAGTGATTAATTGAGTATAATCTGATTGGTTTCACATGACAGGAAGAAAACTTTCTTGGATACATATGGTAATCTGATCATGCCTTCAAATGGACCAAAGCTATGGCCAGAAGTGAACCTTCCACCAATACTGCCACCTTCAGTCAGAAGGGCCCCTGGGAGGCCAAAGAAGCTTAGGAGGAAGGATAATGATGAGCCTAAGTCAAATAGCAAGAAGGGAAAGAGAAATCAGGAGACTGTGAGGTGCACAAGATGTAAGGAACTTGGACATAACATGAGGACTTGTAAGGGTAAAACAGCTGCTGATAGGTCAATTAGACCTGGAGGGAACAAGGTAATAACACACTTTCTAGGTTATAACACTTTCTGATATATATAACACACTTTCTAATATATAACACATTTTGTGATATTGTAGGATAATACTGATATTCAACACCCTAAGGCTTCAAATGCACAAGCTTCAAATGCACAACATTCAAATGCACAAGTTTCAGACAACACAAATGCACCTACAACATCTTCTGTTATACAACCTGCTAGAGATCCCAACACCAATGCTGCTACAGACAACCATGTTGGTTCTGTAACTGCTGCTCCTGTAACTGCTCCTCATGTTAATCTTGTCTTGTAACTGCTCCTCATGTTAATGTTGCTCATGTGACTGCTTCTCATGTAACTGCTACAACCAATAACACATCCGGCAAGCATGTTATTGTTGGTGATTCATCTTTGTTTGTGCCTAGAAGGTCAAGGTTTGCAGGAGCTAAAAGGAAAAGTGATGAGATGGCAACTGTGGGGACTCAACAATTAGTGAACAAAACTTAAGTTAGGAATGGAAATGAATGACAATGAGATTGATGTTATATTTTGGTTAATTTAGGTTATTTAATGTCAAGTACTCTTTATCTTATATTTTGGTTAATTTTGGTAATGTAAGGTTAAGTACTCTAAAGTACTGGTTAACTTCTCTATTTTGGTTATGGTTCTGTAAGGTTAATGCACTTTTTAAACCTATGTCATCTTTAGTACTCTAATGTTAAGTACTCTTCATGTATTTTGTGTTTGGTGAATGTGAAGTAATATTATGTTAAGTTCTCTATTTTGGTTATGGTTATGGTGAATGTTAAGTACTATAATGCAGTAAACTTTGGCAAAACATAAAACCCGTTTCATTAATTCTTTGCCAATAGCAGAAATTACATCAAAATCATAGCAACATTACATAACTCATACATTACATCATACCCATATTACATCAACCCATAAGTTAACCAAGCTTAATGAAAATCACAAACAAACTTAAAAACAACAACATCCCTATAACTACAATTGTTAACTCCAACCTTTTCTCCTTCTTCTTCATTGCATCATTCTTCTTCAAAAGTCCTCTAATTAATTTCTTCTGCCTCTCAGGCACTTCTGGATCAAACCACCTGAAAAAGCTGCAGTTTCTTCTCTGGAAATACTTTCCACAACCATGGAACCTCCTTCCTGGGTTTTCATCCGTCCACGCAGTGACCAGAGGTGATTCAACACCACAATAACAAACCAACCTCGATTTGGCCATACTTGATGACCCAGAAACAGTTGAAGATGAATTGTTACCAGCCATTTTCTGTTTTCCGATCTGCAAATACACAAAACAAATTGATGTAGAAGGAAGAAAGGATGTAGAGGAAGAATCGATGTGGAAGAATGGTTGAATAAGATGGTTGAAGAAGAACAGATGAAGGTTCAATTATGGAGAAGAAAGGATGAAGAAGAACAGATGAAGAAGGAGGGTTGAAGAATTGGGAGTTTTTTAGGTTGGAGTTTTTTACCGTTGTAAACTCTCACGTGCCAATCCTTTCCCTATTTTCCTTTTTCTTTTTTTTTATTCAAGTATTACACAGGTGGCGTTTTGATTTTAAAAAAATGGGAATATACACATGTGGCATGCCACCTCTGCGTTGACCAGGTCAAAATTGACCAGAAGGTCACTTTTGCAAAGGGGCTAAAACATAGGGGGCAAAATTTTCATTTTTTTTAATAGGAGGCCAAAATCGCAACATTGTCAAAGTTAGAGGGTCAAAACTGCAGTTTAGCCAAAAAATAAATACTAAAAAAAGAAAACGAAATGTTTTTAATGGTTAATTTCCATGCGAGATTATGTCATGCACCACTCTATGATTAATTAATTATCTATCAAGTATATAAAGTAAAATGTCGTTTCTTTGTTGAGGTGGCATGACAATATTGTTTTAATAAAATTTAATTTGATCATTCATTACTTCTAGCCACATGAAATATTCTACGTACCTCCTGAAATAACAAAAATGGTATAGTTCCGAGTTCTAACCCAAAACATTCAATATACCACTACAAAGACCGCAGTTGATTTTACACAAGAAATTAGCCAAGTGTTCATGGCTCATTTTACCATTCATTGTATAATAGAAGATAAGAGTAGATGAGAATCGATTGATACAAATATGGTTCAGGGACTGTTAGTAACCAGCCAGGCGTGATCAGAATCTTGAGTCAATATATGCCACTCCGAGTACTCAATTCCGAAAATGAAGGATGGAATAGAAAATTTAGCAAGGCTGGAACAAGACTGATTGATGTCAGAAAATCAACCACTCAACTTCTGACACAATTTTCCATCAAATGCTTCAAGGAGCATCAGTTCGGGCACTTTTCCGGTTCAGATAGCGAATTACAGCATCCTCAACCCTGCAAATATTCATAAGAGAACACAAACCGATCAGGAATACCTTTTGATATACATCATCGCCAATAGTACAGAAACAAAAAACATGTTTACTTAAAGAATGCACAAACAATTAGGGTCCTGAACCATCAGTCCTTAATACTGCATCTAGATGAAATCACTTATCGTCTTTTGCCCAAAGTTAGACTTAAAACACATTGCTGTCTGAATAGCATAATTTCAGAGTGCAATCAGAACTTCACAGAAGCCTTAATATACGGTTTTACGGAAAAACTTCTCTAAAGGGAGTTTGCTCTAAAATAAATAACTACGGATGAATGTGCCTTTAAGTTTAGTGATTAAGATAGCAGTGTGCTCTACAAAATGAAGGACCTCGATCTATTAGTATTCAACATTGCTTAATCGCTTTGGAGGAGCCTTGTCCATTTACGGTTAGATATCGCTTAAGAACACAGAACAAACCAGTGTTTTAAAACCCGGACCGGCTGGTCCAACTGGTTTAGCTGGACATATAGCCGGTCGGATACGGCTATCTGATCCGTTATGCATCAGACTCGGTTCTGACGTCATTAACTTGAACCGGTTGACTCGCAGGTTTTTAGTGATTGCAGAATTTTGAATTTACGCGATTTTCTCTGACATTCAATGCACATACATTTCTAGGCGAAATAAATGTGCAGCACAGCTTTTCAGCCTGCAAATTAAACGCTGCTTCACAAATCACAAAAATACCATGACAGGGTTCGAACCCTGCTTCTTTTGCAACATTTTGCAGCCTTTGCCACTAGACCAGTCCAACATTTCATGATAAATAGCAAACAAAAATATATACAACACAATAAAAGGGAGCATATCATGTAAGAACTCTTGTTTATTATGGGAAACGAGAACTTTTAATAATAGTCGTTGGATGTGAATCAACAATTCAGATTAAAAAAAAAAAACTAATTAAAGGGTCGCGTGACCCACTAATAGTTGGGAGTCCGTCACCTCCTCCACAGGCATTGTGCAGTGTCTTTTCACCCCACCTCTCACATCAGAGAAGAAGTGACATATTAGGCAGTACAGCCAAAAAATCAGAAACTGGAAGTATGATCATAAAAGCCCAACTGGAAGAGGGAAATGGTGAGCTGGCAAGTTCGTTAGAGAGTGGAGAGGAAATACACATGAGACGAAGTATAAGAAGTGCACAGTTAGGAACCGTATGGCATAGGCTGAGAGAGAAATGTCTCTTCTCTGAGGAGCTCTTGCTCTGGGATTACAGGGACCTAGTCACTGGAATAGTTCTCATTTCCATTAACAATACAGTTTCATTTATCTCTTTAGTTTGGGATCTTATCAGTTAGTGTGAGACCTAAAAATTGGGGTGGGGGGAGTGTTCATTCAGAAAAGGAAGAAAACCCAATGTTCAGGCTAAACAAAAACAAGAACAATGAAAAGGCAATACTGTGGTATCTTTAAAGATCAGCGCCAATCATCCGATTAAATAGAAAAAGGAATAAATGGCTAAGCAAATGAAAAGGACGATGCACGCCTTCGAGCCGAATTATCAGAAGAATGAAAAAAGAAATAAATAGTTGGAATTTGAAAACGATACAACAATAAGAATAGAGTCGAATCGTCCAAATAAGGAAGAAGAATGTGCGGTCTGCACAGTGCCGACAAAATGGGTTTGCAGTTGGGCGGAACCAAAAGGAGGATTATGCTCATTTAGCTATTGGTTGGTCACATGACCCTTAAATTATTTTTTGTAATCTGAGCAGCAGATTCAATCCTATGACTATTATTTAGAATTCGTTCTTCTAATAATAAACAAGAGTTCTCATCTGACACACTGACAATAAAATGTATAGTTTTATTATATTATCATTCGTGTGGTTTGGCCAGTGACCCGTTGGTCTGACCTGTGTAACCAAATTCAAGGCCTCGACCGAGTAGGCGGCTGGTACGGGTTTTAATACACTGGACCAAACACAGATACTGCAAAGCAGCATGAAATATGAAGTTATTTAAAGTGTTGCACTCATCTTTAAAATTAGTTCCCAACACAGACAAAGCTGCTTCTTCAAAATGCAAACTTTAAAGGATGTCTCTCTCTTCAACTCTCAATATTTAGCAAATAAACACAAACATTAAGGTCATAGCTAACCAAACCGTAAATTAAAATTACCATTCTCGCATGCCTTTTAGTCTAAACACAACAAATTATTTAAAGTAGCAAAATGCTTACCATGGTTGATTGTAGAATTCAGAACGTTTTTCATTCTCGGCATTATGGCTGGCATCTCCAGCAACAAGCTTTAGATCCTTGCTCTGAGAAGCTATCAACACATTAATAAACTCAGCTGGAGACTGACTAAAGCCAAGAAGGAAAGACCGTCTCTTAAGATGCTCATGGATCTTCTTTACAGAAGTGTTAATCACTTCATCAAAAGCATCAATTTCTTTGTGCCTCTCCATACTTGTTAAGAACGCAGACATGTCTTTCTCTAGCGAAAGAGGTACATCAACCTGCACATCATAACATGTAGTTCCAGCAGGAGAATTTCCAGAAAGCTTGATTTTATGCTCCAGGTGTATATGCTGTGGTTGTGATAAATGCTGTGATATCTTCTGTGAAGCCATCGAGAATTTCATTTTTTCTTCTCCAAACACTTTCTGGAGAGAAGCATCACACATGAAGAACGAAGGGTCATTCGGGCTCTGCAGCTTCCTGAACTTCACATAGTTCCAAAGAGCAACCATTATCCTAGGACGGGTATCAAACTCAATCCCTAAAACTTTCGCCAACGGTGTTGAAACCATAAACTTCTCTGGCGAGTAATTCACTCCTAACCTAATAACCGCAGTAAACTCTTTGTCTCCTTTCCTCTTCACCTCAAAACCATCTTGCTGCACAGACGAACGAGCACTATCCCACACAATAACATGCTTATCCGGGTAAAACCCCTGATCCAAATACACTGTAATCTTCTGAAAGAAAGCCGAAAACTTCGGACACACAATACTTCCCCTTTTCGAAATCCCTTCCACCACAGGATCCTTACCACCTTCTTCCAATATCCTCCCAGTTATCCTCAGCGACCAAGACGGCTCCTCAACATCACCAACCTTCCCAGAATCCTTCGTCTGATTCGAAAACGTATTATACACGTAAACCCTAAGCGTCTTCCTAACCGAAGTTGGATTCTTAACAGCCTCCTGCACATCAATCTTTTTCCTATTCAAAGCAGCATCTATCTGTGTCTCAAGCTCAAGTAACCGAGTATAAATTGCAGACTCAGGTACAATCTTAGCCACCTTTTCCGGTATTAAATTATCCGGTAAAGTCCTCTTTTTTCTCAACGGAGCAGGTGTTAACTCCATAGTCTTGAATGCAGATGTCTGGTTCCCACTCGGTGAGCCTTGTGGACGCGAATTCGCCTTGTGATGGGAACGCTTCGCAGATGAAGTAGTACTTGCAGTTGCAGGAGAAGGCACATTTTGTTGTTGCTGCTGCTGTTGATGTTGCTGATGCTGCTGTTGTAGGGTTTGAGGGTGAGAACGAGGGTTTACAAATTGTGATTGTTGTTGTGAAATTACATGGGGTTGGGGTTGTGAAAGCTGAAAATGACCGGGGAATTGAGAAGAATTTTGCATTTGGGGGTGAGATTGAGTGAGAAGATGAATTGGTTGTGGGTTAACCGGAATGGATGAAAACGACGGTGGCGCCGGTGGTGGATTCTTGGGTGGATTATTGTTATTGTTCATCGTTGAAATTGAATGAAAAACCCTAATTTACAAAAATGACGATACCGCGAAAGTGAAAATGTTGCTTACTGTTGGGATTCACTTGGTTGCTGATATTTCCCTTCGTCACCTGCTCTTTTCGTTTTCAATTTCTTTTTCACTTCATCATATACATAGGTTAATTTTAGTTTTTTTTTTTTTTTTTTTTACGGATAGGTTAATTTTTTAAAAGTTGTTTATAAAAAATAAATATTTAAAATAACTGTTTTTTTTAGGGAAAATAAATATATTTTTTTTTTTGGAAAAAACTTAGGTACAATTTCTTAGATGTTTTTTTGTATGGTTCTTACCTAAATTCACCATGATTTCCTCAAATCCTTAATATTCTCAAAGTAAGTTATATCCAAAAAAGATGTATTTTTAGTTAAGAACCATACGAAAAGGAGCGTACTCCCAGACCTCGAGCAAATATCACCGGGACAACCTAAGTGGGTTTGAAAATAAATATTTTTTTTAAAGATTTTAATCGGTATATTATAAAAGTTACGATTATTTCACTAATGCATCAAATGATATATTGTCACATTAGTTAATGAATAGGACAATTCATGTATTTCTATATTTATTAATTGACATGACAACACATTATTGAATATATGTGCAAAATAATTGTACATTAGTAAAACATTTTGACCGGTATACAAATATTTTACATATGTATTCAATTATGTATTATCATGTAACACCAAAAAAATTATGTGTTATCACATTAAATGTGTTTTCATATCAATTGGCGATGCAACATATTATTGTTGGATACATATGTTAAAAACTCCTATGTAAAATAACTATACATCGACAAAGTTTGCTTTTCAATATACGCAAATAAAATTTATTTGCGACGTGTGCGATGCAAATATTTAACGGATCTTTAAATACTTCATCCCTTAAAAAATATTTTTGAACATTTTACACTATTATTAATGTAATTGGTTTTATATAATTAATGCATTATTATGCGACTCGCGCGAATTCACATGTTTTTTACTAGTTATTTTTAAAGGAAATCTTTTACTCGTTGACTTATGAAAAATAAGGTTAATCATTTTCTTTTAAAGATCTTAAGCATTGAAAAATTTGTTTGGATGGGGATACCCCATCTTGTGTGTCCTACATATTCATGACGGAGATTAACCATTTGCAGACAACGGTAAAAACTTCAAAGCTATAACCCCAAAATTGACTTTTAACCTTAAAAGAATTTTAAATTGAACCATAGACAACCTTAATTATGGAGAATGTTTGTAAAAAAGAAATAGTAATTAATAATGGATGACCTCTGAAGTTCACGTACATAGTATGAGTACGACACAATACATATATGTTGACACACAATTTTTAAAATTTATGATACGATACGACTAAAATGCATTAACAAGTTTGTTTTTTGTTGATTTATTTTTTAATATTAAAACTTTTATACATGTATAATATCTGAGAGGAATATGAATTGAACATCTTTCATTAATATATAGTTATAAATGTCATAATTTAAAAAAAAAAATATTTATGATCAAAACACAAGTGCATGTTTTTTTGTGTGTAAATCATAGTAATATATTTTCATCCCTATGCAAGCATATCAATAAAAAAAACCACTAAAAGAACTCAATAAATTTTGTTTAAAGATGAAGAATTGAATCTCTTCTATTTCATTACACCATTCACAAAAACATACTGTTTAAGTCTAATTCTTGAATGGGAAAATTTTGCATATTTCATTTTCTTAAACTTTATCTCACTTTTTTTTATCTTCATCTTTCTAAAGTATGTAAATGTGACATATCTTATAAGTATTTATAGATATTTATAAGATATCTGATATATATCTTTTAAATAAAAAAAACTTAATTATAATACTTTAAAGTACGTATAATCTTAATTTTAAAAACGGTCAATTTAAACGTACCAACTTAAAATTAAGCGTTCATTAAATTTTTTTTAACCGAGGTTAATAAAAATAAGTTCATAACCAATTTGTAACAAAAACAAAAAAAACTTCAATGATTATAATGTTTTTGAAAAAATGATTAAATTAAATTGTTATAAATATCTAATTTAAAGTACTTCTTGTAAAAAAATAATATAATTTAAAGTACTCTAATCAACAAAACATAACGTAATTGATAAGTATCCCCGTGCGAACAGTTTACATGTAATAAGATTTTCCAGTTCTAAGCATAAACAAGTCAATTTTCTGAGCAAATCTCAACAAAATTTCTCTGAATCTTAACAATGGTGGATCCAATCCCAGCGCATCACAGATCTACCACAAACCTCTTCTCCGATCCACTCGACTCCCATCCTCTCTGGTTCAAACCTACCTCCTTCCTCTCCCCTGACTTCGATTCCGAATCCTACATTTCCGAACTCCGAACCTTCGTCCCCTTTGACACACTCCGATCAGAACTAAACAACTATCTCTCGTCGCTAAATCACGAACTCATTGATCTAATCAATCGTGATTACGCTGATTTCGTTAATTTGAGTACGAAGCTTGTTGATGTGGATGCGGCGGTGGTGCGGATGCGTGCGCCGCTTGTTGAGTTGAGGGAGAAGATTGAGCAGTTTAGAGGTTCTGTTGATGTTTCGCTTGTTGCTATAAAGAATGGTTTGAAGCAACGATCTGAAGCTGCTTCTGCGAGAGAGACTTTGGAGCTTCTTCTTGATACTTTTCATGTTGTGTCGAAGGTAGCATTTGCGATTTTTATCTTTCGTGCTTAATTATAGTTCGTTGAATAGAATTGGTGATTTTTTCATATTAGATCTAATGACATTTTATTAATTTGTTTACACATCGATAGTGTAATACTACTACTTAGTACTGTGAATCATGTACACGCACACAAGACACAACACTGACATGTAGAGTAGAGACTGATAATAATTTAAAAAATAGAAGTGATTGAATGCAAATATGTGTTGTCATGTCAGATACCAGACTCATCTTCAATCTGAAGTGTTGGTGCTATATAGATTTAGTACAATGTGGGAAGTGTTGGTGCTATATAGATTTAGTACAATGTGGTACGGACACCAGACTTAACTTCAATCTGAAGTGTGAGTGCTACATACCAGACTTAACTTCAATCTGAAGTCTGAGTGCTACATAGACTTACTTTAATGCGGTGTATTGTTTTTTAGGTTAACTTGTGTAGTTTTAGGGTTCAGTGTCAATTCCATTGTTAGGTTTAAGTTTAGGTTGGTTGTTGTATATTTCGTCAACGAAGGTTTCTAAAATTGAAGGGATTTTTCATCATCTGTACATTATGTTTGATAAGATTTGGAGCCCGTTGTTATGTGTTAAAGAAAAGTGATCTTGATATCTAATAATTTAGAGATTTTATAAAATAGCAGAAGCTATTTTGTGTTTGTTTACCATAATAAAATTCATTTTTTTTAAAGTAATTTTTATTTTGCATTGATTTTGGAAATTTGGGGTTGAGAGATAGGGAATTGGCTCAAGATTCATTCACAATTGCAGGTTGAGAAACTAATAAAGGAGCTGC
>Ga0315914_1007005_pt1 | contig 15770 bp, 7 predicted proteins | sample MpolenodulesMG_FD_203920 | JGI IMG/M metagenome (GOLD analysis project Ga0315914, IMG submission 203920) | Medicago polymorpha root nodule microbial communities from Los Angeles, California, United States - elongated nodules | ecosystem: Host-associated > Plants > Roots > Nodule | place: USA... | reverse complement strand
TTATTATTGTAGAGTTAAATAGACTCTTAATAGTTCTTATAGCTTTAAAAAATTTAAATACAGCTTTTGATTCCACCACTATGTTGCATTCATTAACTACTGTCATCCTAGGTTATATTGAGTAACATATCCCATTATTCTTCTATTTATTTATTCTTTGTTTAATTTGTAAAAAAAAAACTTCTTTGTATATTGCATTCTATTTTACACTGCTATTGACATGCTTTCTATAGAATCACCCAGCACTACGTACTAAAGAAATATTCATTTTTTTTATAATAACGAAATAATATTGATTCATTCGAATTGACAGAATCATCATTCAACATCACTGACAAAGTAAACGGTGAATCCGTGAACAAACACATAACATCCAAGTTAATAATATATAACGAAAAAATGCTTGTAAATAATATGATAAAATTAAACTGACTGAAATACTAATGTTTTTGGATCTGCAACGTTGACACACAAATTATTGTTTAAATAACAGATCTTTCAATAAGAACCAAATAACACTGCAATAAGACGAAAAATCAAATAATGTTGCATAAGACGACAAACAACACATCGCCACACTAGACTACGAAATCACAAAGAAATAAACTTAGATATATGAAAATCACTTATTTAGATTGAAATATAGAGAAAAAGATGAAAAATTGTGATTCTAAATAAAAAAAGTTGACCCAAAACTATCCTCTCAATGAAAAAAATAAAAGAGAGAATCTAAAAAGAAAAAACCAAGGACAACTTATTGAAAAGATAAATTCTTGTTTTTACTAAAGAATTAGCAAAGATTATAGTAAAGAGTGTAATTTAGAGAGAAATTTCATTTTCTCCTATAATTAAAATATGGAGTATTATTTTTGGAGGAGGCAAGATTCCCTACTTATTAGGGTTGCTTATCATAGTGTTTGCACTTTGCATTATTATTGTGTATGATATCAAGTGTGTGGTCCAAGAGGGACTTTCTTCCATACAAAGCTTAAGACGAAATTGGAAGTGGGCGAGAGACGCATGCAGCTTTTGCATGTGTGTGGCTACCTAGCTGTATCCTCAAATTTGAACAGCAGTAAAGTGAGAGTATATCTTTATTGCTTCAAAGTAAGAGAATATCTATCACTCTATATTCATATTGGGTTTCTTCACCGGTCACTCTCAGTTTAATTTTGCAAGGATAAAAATTGATTTCAAATGAACATATTTGATAATACGATGAATTTATCATAATCACGTTAAAATGACCAATATACCATCGTTTACTAAAAACTATTTTACATAACAAACATGCTTTGATCGGTTGTGTAAAATTAATTTTGACTAAAACTTAGTAAAAGATAATGTGATTTTTATTTTAATACAATCATGTAAAAATAAATTGAATAATAGATAATGTGAGATTTCTTTCAAAAAATATATAAAGCCAGACTAAAAACCAGATTTTGAGGTAAAAACTACAAATACTAATTTCAAATTAGAATTAACTCTGAAGCTTCAATTAACTCTACTTTGGAGCAACTAAACGACAAAATTAATATTATACATCTAGAATCAATTTTGCATTCTTCTAAACTAAAACATGGTGTATGTTTGCATCCATCTTTTGAGAAGCAACAATTAATTCTACATATATAAAATTGATTTTGACATATTTGATCGCTTTTGAGTAACCTTGATTTTGTCTCTAGAATTTATTATAGAAAAATGTTATGAACAATCTCTATTGAACACTCTCTTTAACACTCATTGTTCTATTGGATAAATCTATATAAGTCTCGCCACTTTATTTATGACTCATTTTCAAAGTGTAAGAATTATATTAATCTCATCTAATAAAAAACCAGGTGTTCGAGAAAGTGTTGTAAAGAAAACATAACACTCCTCTTTGTTCTAAATTGAATTTAACATTTTGACTTTTTTATTCTAAAATTGATTTTTAGACTCAAGTTTATTGTTCAGCCGACTTTTACATGAATATAAATATAAGCCCACTTTTAATCAAAATCAATTCTATAAAATAAATTCATTCAAAATTAATTTTTGTAACCGCCGAACTACTATACCAACCGATCAAATATGAGGATTGTGTATATACAAACTATTTTGGCATAATTGTTATTGATCTATAATGGTTAAATGAGTGATTACTTAATAAAAAATGATATTAATATTTTATAATTGTATTAATTAAATTTATTGAAAATTATATAAAAGAGAAAATTTATAGTAAAAAGGAAATAATTTTTGGGCTGTTTTTGTGATGCATGTATTTTTCAAAATAGAATTATATAAAAAATTTAAGCTTATCAATATGTTAAAACTATGAAGAAAAATTTCAAATAAAAAACTCTACGTTTTCTAATTTACACAAATATCAGTTAAACAACCTTTAACAAATAATTCAAAAATTTGTTATTACCAAAAAAGTTAGTGAATGTAATATTTTTTAAAAATTTATATAGAAAATTAATTTGCATAATTTTTATTGTTAAAATTATTCAGCAATTAAAAATACCACTAAATTATATTTCACCCTAACCATGCTTAACATATTAAAAACCAAGTGATAGATTTAAAGTGATTAATTAATTATGAGCTCCCCATAAGATGAATTCTTTGAGAAAATCTGAATTTAATTTGTGGTGAGAACAATTCTTGATCAAACTTTTATTACCTCTCGACCAAACTCCATATTCCTGAGTTAAAACAAAATAAAAAACATATTAAACAAACCAATTGTACCAAAACCTTTTCATTCGTAGGAGTATAACATATAAGCTCACATCAAATATGAGTTATACAAAAGTTTAATTTGTTAAATTTAATTATAAACAAATTTAACTAAATATTTTCTTTATAATATTATTCCAAAATTTATTTAGGACAAGTGAAATACGAAAAAGCTCGAAAAAAATTAGGATAATTTTTCAAATATTTGGAAGCATTCACGGAAAGAAATTAAAAGTGCATGTTATTTATAGTATATATATTCATGAGGAAGAAAAGTGTGAGGTTGGATGGTATATATATTTGGTAATAGGACGGTTTAAATTATTAGGCCAGTAAAACTTTTGTTTGATTTAAGCACCAAACTTTAACTGTTTTAATTAGTAATAATATATTGGAAAATTCTATGGTGAAGTCATGAGAATGACTTTTTTGGTGAAGTTAAATGGTCAATCATTGATCATTTGTGTATTTAATTCATGTTACATTAGATTATATGGTGTATTGTACATTTGTCCATAAAATGTGTCATTATATCTTTACTTATTGTAATTGTGTCCCTAATTAAATCAAAACTAAACATAGATTCTCATTTGTGCACTAAGATTGAAATTCTGCTTAATATCTTGTATGATGACTGATTTGTAATAATGTAAAGTTTAGTTTTAGAGTGGTCTACCAGCAGAACACTAGCTGATGTGACATCAGTAATTATACTATTGTCTAAACAAAATAACTTTTTCAAAAAAGTCATATTTCTGACCCATCCCCTAATATATTTTGTGATTAACACTTCTTGGTTGATCATCATTAGCATGTATGTGTATATGTTGTTTAGTTACTAGTAATTGGAAATCGATCCGTCATCATTTTGTGTTTGCTCAAAATCCCTCATTTTATTGGAATATGACATATCTTTTGAAAGATACATACAGATCAGTTTTTTTTCTTCTTATATCAAAAGCTATTTTCTTCTCAATATTTCTTTTAAAGAGTTGAGAAATCTGGAACTCAGAGCAATTTGCCAATTAGTTAATGTGTTGAGACTTGTCCATAATATAACTGGTCTAACTTGGCTTTTGGAGCAATAGAAAGAGGCTTATCAACATTATAAGCAGACATTGACACAGTCTCTAATGTACCAACAAGCAATGTTGTTGTGTATATACTAACAATTGGGCAATTGGATTGGACTCGGTGTTTTCGTGTGCACCGGGCGTGTGGATTGGATGGAGTATGTAACATTTAATATTGCAAGTAATGCCAATGGTATGTCGGTGTAGTTCACTGCTTTACAAGTAGGTATTCACCCTTTTGCTAAGTAATTTTGTGTCGGACATTACATGAGTATACATCTTTCGGTTGAGGCTCAAATTTTGGTTCATTATGTTGTTATGTCTAACCCCTTCTTTAGCTGCAAATTCATGTTGGTTGTATTTTTTTTTTTTTTTGAATAATAAGTTGTATTCTTAAGATTCCTCTAAAAAAAATTGTATTTTAAGATTGAATTCAAATGGTTTGATTTGAACACAAAATCAATTATCTACGCTAGTAAAAAATACGTCAACAATTGCATGCAAGAGAAATGCTAACAACACACATTCTAACACACACTTTTTAACACACTCTCTTTGATTGGTTAAAAATCACATGGGACCCACCAAATTTATATAGGACCCACATGATTTGGTGGGACCCATGCGAATTTTAACCAATCAAAGATAGTATGTTGAAAAATGTATGTGAATGTGTGTTGCTAACATTTCTCTTGCATGCAAATGCTCTGGAATAATAATTCTTTATCCCATCCCATTAAGAACATCTTCAATTGTGCGCGTACTAACATGTAACTTAAGTAAACCTTCTGCGTATACATATATCATATATTCACTCTATTTTTTATTTTTATTTTTAATGCACACTGGTTCATTCTAATTGAGCAACTCTTAAAAAGTCACTCAATTTTTAACATTGAATTCATATATTAGTAATTTTTTATTTGAAAAATATGGTAAAAGAAGTTGAATAAAATATACAATGATATCGTATTTATGAGTGTATATGTGAGATAGATATTTCTTGTAAAAGCCTTGCATCTTAATAACAATCACTATTACTTCTTCTTCAATAAAAGTAGCTAAGTGCTGCATGTTATTAGGCAAAAACATCTTCCACTAGAGATGCTCTAAGTGTCATTTTAGTTGATACATACTTCTCTTTTTTAAATAATCAGTAGTATTAATTTCTAACAAACGCACTCTTATATCAATAATGTAAGTTGAAAGAAGTAAAAATAATAAATAGTCGAGAATATAATAGAAAAGTAAGACTTAATGTTTTATTGACATCGTAAAATGACATATAATTTGAAACAATTTTTTTTCTTCTAAAACAACTTATAATCTCGAAGAGAGAGTATATTTCTTAAGCAACAATGTCATTAAACTTAATAGCATGACCAATTGACCATGCTTAAAAGATCCCCAAATCTATGAGTTTCATTTGACCAATTAACCTCCCTAAGTAATTCAACAATAGACCATTCGGGAAGATACAAAAGATTCTATAGCCAATGTTTTTTTTTCACTGCAAGAAAGATTCTATCTAAGCCAATGTTAGGAACGAGGAAAAGCTACAACGTTCCCGATTTGGTATTGGAGGAATTTCTGCATTGCTAAGTAAAGCAATTGGTGGCACATGCAGTTCTTGAAGTTATAAATAAAAAAAATTGCCAACCTTTGTTGCATCCAATGAAAGCTGGAGCTAAGCTAGTTTTGTCATTGATGCAATTTTCACATGGAATTGTTGTGGTCTCCTTTGTATCACTCAAATTCAGCAGCTACGGCAGTCGACATAAAACATCCAGAACATTTTTTGTTTTAAATATTATACTATGAGCATCAAATTATTGTCTACAGTTAAGAAAAGATACAATATTTTATAGTACATCACATAACCCAATATCATTTTTTTTTGAAGCAACAACACAATATTATGTCAACCGCTTAAATGGTCAAAATATATTAAAAAATTCGTAGTATAAAATTTAGGTACTTTTCATCCACTAAATCAAAATAATACCATAAATATAAACAGCATTTTATTATACTTTTAATGTGATGAACATCTCGTTTATGAACTAATTTGATTAATATTTGAGAAGTGCATGTCACGTTGAAGCAACATCTTTTTATTGGACTTGGTTGTTTTGGTATTATGGTGTGTGCGTGAGGATTTCATAAGAGAATTTTGTGAAGGTTAGAACATCTTGGTATCGCGGATTATTTCTTGAAAAACTTTAGTGTTTTGTCCCCACGCACACATTTTTAAAAAACTTATAAATACATCATTTATCATAAAATTGTTCCAAATCAAACATGATTAACCGAAGAATTTGTATGGTATGAACTACCGAAAAGAGATGCATCTTAGTAAGTAGTATTAACGAACTCTTATAAGTCATTTTACAACCATGCACTCTCCCATTTCAATGCGAATTTGATTTATTAATGTGTCTCTTTCACCAAAAAGTTGTCAGCAGTCGCTTATTGCTCATATCTTGTGCACCAATAGTCACTCTCCGTCTCATTAATCTCAGAGAGAAGTGATATCTGTACAACCAATTTTGTACAACTCTTGTGACAACTACTTTTCTTCTCTTTTTATTGGACAAAAACAATGGAGAGATAAAGAAGAAGAGAGAGAATAAAAACACATGTGAGTATGAGAGAGATAATTGTTTCAAAAGTTGTCAAAAAGTAGATGTACAAATATCATTTCTCAATCTCGGACATCATATGTTGTGGCCATTAAAATCACTATAGAGCGTGATTGAAATCAGTGATGGATAGTGTTTACAAAGACAACTTCTACCAAATTAACATAGTTGCCATTTTAGAAAAGTGTAAGGAATTATTTACTTCATTTTTAAACTATGACGTTGATTTTGCTAGGAGAGAAATAAATTATATTGCTCCCTCTCTAACAAGGGTGTCATGGTGATGTTATGGCAGTCACCAAAATTCTGGTTTGTTTACGGCTTGTAGTGCTTCGCTTGTTTTGAATGATATGAAGTAAACATGTGAATGAAAGAAGACCAATTTTTTTTCTTTGCCTAAATGCCTAAATAAGTCCTTTTTTTTATTAAGATTCATTTTGATATTAACATTTCCTAAACAAATAACACGTTCGGGATTCAAACCCCGACTTAATATATGCAATGTTGCTAGCAACTGGCAACACCCTATGTCTTGTATGGGTATTTTGCTGTAATCTTGTTATTTTTGCTTTTCTTCCGGTGATCGTCACCGATGATATGACATTGTATCTCTTGAGTGATTCTCTTTTGCACGCCTTGTGCGGAATGAATCACTTGTGGTAATCTAATTCCATTTTGGCTTGTTCAAAAAAAAAAAAACATGAATATATTGAATTTGAAACAAATGAATTAATCAAATCAGATATTATACAATATATTAAAACAGATATTATACAATACACTATATACAACAAAACACAATAAAAAAGAAAAGAGACCAGCACGTCAGTAAAATAATGGCTATCAGAATACATGGTTAAAACCACATCATACATTTATGAGCATGAGAAAAATAAATAAATGTAGAATGAATTTATGGAATAAATATCTTCCACTGCATCAATGTTGGTCTTGTCAGTTGTCTTTACTCTTATATCATTCCCCTCCCCTGTTCTTTACTTCACTGGGGTTCGGATTGGTTGTCTTGGTTAGTATTTGGTCAGTTTGGTATGCAAGTAACCATCATGGGACAGGAAGGGATGACGGATACTTGCATCCATAACCCTGTCGAAAAATAATGACACGCAAAAATTGAAAATTCCTTGGTGCAGTGCAATGATTAACAATCATGAGCTTCTTGGTCTATCAAAACTACTCGCTGCTTGCCACTATCTGAGCGGAGGTTATCTACCTTGTATCCAATCTATGCTTAGACAACAAAATCAACAGAGCTTCAGAGTAACGAAGCAAAAGAATCAGGCAAATGGAATTAACTAAATGACAGGTGATTACCTCTACTGCACTGTCAGGAGAAAACCACCTCAATAGCACACCAAGATGCACTACAGCAGGAATCAGCTTGAAAAGTAAAGGAGTCGTCACCTGCAGAAATGAGTTCAGAAATTATTCAGGGATTAGTCAGCTGTGCTTGAAAGCGTAAATAAAGAATAAACACATTTTTTGAAACCAAACAGGCGATACATATGCACTGCCTGCACTGTCATATGGGAGTATATGGGACAATAAATTATAACAGAACTTAAGTCTCCTTGTCCACCAACTTATCTTTAAGCAAAATGTTAGAAAGCTGTATAGACCAGAAGTCAGTAAAGGAACCTAGTAACTGTTGACTCAAATATAAAATAATATCTTACCAGACTAAGAGCTGTGGTCCCAAGAAGCAGCAGATATAGCTTACCCTGAAATGAATCAAATATCAGAATCGGTAAAGGCTGGTTATACTTTCAAATATAAGCTTGAATTTCAAGCTATATCATCCTGGGTAGGGCCGGAACCTGGAAGTGAGTTGAGCTGAGCTAGCTTAGTTCAAGCTTTACCTCAGCAAAAAAGAAAATGGAGCCTATTCTTTTTGTTCACCTTAAGCTCACAAGCCACACAATCTTGGTGAGCCAATATCAAGTCTTGCATTATTTGAATATTTTAGGCTCAACCAGTCATGCTCAAAATTGTAACTTAATAACTTTGTTTAAAAACAATTTGTCAAACCAAAACAAAGTTAAATGACAATGTATATTGAATAAAGTAAATGCTATTTTATAATTATTTTTTGAAAAGTATCTACATATTTATATATCAAGCCAACTAATGAGCCAATAAGTCATTTTAATCCATTCAATGCAACAAGTCTGAGTTCAACATCATCGCCATTTTATGCAACAAGAACATCTAGTGAGGCAGCATGATCTTCTATAGGAGTCAAGCAACTGGACACATAATTACCATCATTACAAAAATCCATTATGCCACTAACCTCAACTAAATGAAGATTTGAAGCACGACTGAGAAGAACAAAAGCAAATTCTCCTATCTGTGCCATGGACATTCCTACCTATAAATGGATGAATTCAAGTATGTCAATCATTAAAAGAATACAAAAACCGAATTATAATCTTCTAAATTCTAATTATGAAATAAAGCTTACAAGTACTGAAGTCTTGTTATTGTAACCAAATCCTTTTACAACTGAAGCAATTATGATTGTTTTTATAGCAATCACCAAAATAACTGATGCTACCAAAATATCAACATGGTTCCAGAGAAAATGAACATGAATCAGCATTCCAATGCTTGAAAGGAAAAGTGCAGCGAAAAGATTGCAAATGGGTTCAATCTACAACAAAAAAAAGTGAACAATTGTCAAATTTTTAATTAAGAACACAGAACAATCATAAGGCACCAGCTTGTACAGAAGGAAAATCTACATATATGCTCTAAATCTATGGTTAATAGAGAAAAAAGTTAAGATTTTTTATAACGCCACATACAAAGAATTCAGAAAAAATGACCGGTGGAAGTACATGGATGGATGTCATCGAAGTTCATCCAGAACACATTAATTTTTTTTGCATACTGATACTACTAAAAAAGGCTATATGTCATTTTTTTTCACTCATTACCTTTAGTCTTTCAATAAGGTGGATGATAAAAACACAGAATTTAATGCATTTTATGCAACCAATATTTAGAATTTTTTTTATACATTTATTTGAATACAATGCATACAAGTTACATCAATGCATGTCACCATTCAACAATCAATTGATATTTGTGTCCATGCTCACACTACATGCATTTTCCACATCCTGTAAAATATCTTACTTGTTCTAGTGTATGTGGAGCCAGATCAGTGGTTGCAATCATCACTCCAGCAGCAAAGGAACCTAGTTCTAGACTTAATCCCAGCTTATCGCTACACTGAAAATATGTAAGTGCAATCAGCTAAAAAGGTAGTGCTTGACAAGTAACAGCAAGGTAATCAAGCAACAGAACACATATATACTATTCGAAAACAATCATAAGATACAAAGATGCATAACTCATGCCAAAGAAATGGTACAAAAGGCCTTTTAAACATAAACTCTAGAAAAACAAAGCACCACAAGTGCGCACACACACACACACACGAGTAAGTTACTGCTGAGACCCTCTGAAAATAAGGTGAAGCACATCAAAAGAACGACATTTGTATATTTTTTCTGCTTGTAAGAACAAATGAAACATAAAGCATTTCAAAGAAAAATACAAAAATGTGAAAAATAAGGAAGAGAACAAACCCAGGCAACAAGCAAGCAGATTGCAACAGACGCCAGCTGATAGAGTTCATTTGTCTACACAAACATGGTTTTTATTCAACCACAAAAACAGTCAGACAAAAATGAATAGCCATAAGAACCAAAAAAAAAAAATTCAATTCAATTCCACACCCCTGCCATTGTTGTATGACATTAAGAAAACAAGCAACCTCTTCCATGGGTGGGATTTTATCATTAAAGAGGGATAATAATATGAACCTGTGACGATAAACTTATCATCAGTTTAAGCAACCACGGAAGGCAAGTGCGAGACAATATTGACAGAATAGAGAGAAATGCAATTAATGTCACCAACCTGGATTAAGAAAGGAGTATGTATCAATAACATGTTGCATATTAGATAAAAACTCAGTATATGCTATATACTCAGTAAATTCTTCAAATGAACTCAAAATGGATAAAAGGTGCATTTGAATATCTCAGATCAGCGCTGAGCTGAAAAATGTTCTAACTGAAATGCTATTCAGTGCATTAGAGTTCAGCCGAACCAAAATATAAAATTTATTAATGGTAATAAGCAAAGTAATGTCACTTAACACACATATCAAGGAAAGTGGTCAGTAACACTAGCTATTATGAATTTATAATAATATGTAAGCATCTTCATTTCATTTACTAGCTACAAGTGTCTTGCTGCAGCAGCAATACATATGTCTGTTCTTTTCAAGAGTGCAAATTTGCGGCCATTTTGGTTCACATGCATTTTGACATGTTATTTCACCTTTTAACCTTTGCTATTACAACACAAATATTGATAAGAGTATACTTTTAAACATATAATTAAAGTATAACTTTTATGAAAAACTTATTTAATAATCACATTTTTGAACAAACTAATGCATGAACTTGTCTCCATTTTTCTTTGGGACAGCGGGAATGAGAAGAATAAACTACGAGAATATGTTCATGGAAATAATATCAGTACAAGCCAAAGACTTATGAAGTTCTATACTAACAGCTTTGTCATCGATAACACTCCTTGAAAAACACCTGAGGTGCCACCCAAAACTGGAAGCAATGCAAAGAGCAATCCAACAGCACAATCCTTCAAGGAAAAAAAAAAATCACAAGTCTTAATATATTGGAGGCATTTATTGTCCATATTGGAGAAATAAAGAACAAAGAATGACAAAGTACCTGTAAAATAAGGGTCCCAATTGTGACTTGTCCATGAAGGGCATTAGTAGTGTTCTTTTCCATCAAAAACTTCAAGACCTGAACAAGAAAAAGTGAAGAAACAGAAAAGTTATTATCGGCATGGAAGTTCATTAGACAGTGTGTGCACTTTATGGAACAGAATCAGATTGCTTATATTGTCATACCACTGCTGTTGAAGACATAGAAAGGAAAGCACCAACAAAAATCCCTTCTGAAGCTTTACCGCCACATAACTGCAAAATTGCATACAATCAGAACTGTAGCATTCGAAATGTCATATGAAGAAGTCCACTGATGCACAAGATATTTAAAGTAAAACATTGCGCTTCCATAATATCCATTAAAACTGAAATACACCAAACACTCAAATTATATTATATGGGAGATGTTAGATCAAGAAAAGGAAACAACATGGACACATGCCTTCTCCTTTGATTAAATTACTATGTTTATCATACTAGTACATTTAAGCTTCAAACATAAGAAATATGAGTACGTATATCTTAATGCTACTTGTTTTTCCCCCATCTATGTCACCTTCAAATTGTAATATACTAGGACCAAACGACATGGGTCTTGTAAAGTAGGGTGGAGAATATATCTACAGGAAGATAACTAGATAGAAATCTGATAGGGCTACAGAAGAAAATATGGACCCAGATGGCAAGCTCAAAATGAGGAGGGTCTATGTGAGGAGAAACAAGGAAGAATGGGAGAGTAATGAGCTGGCAGAGAGAGAGAGAGAGAGAGTGGGGTAGGGATGGCGTTAGTGGAATTCTGTGATAGGAAGGTTTGGAGAGAGCTGTGTAGTAGTTCAGCTCATGGAGAAGTGGGAATTCTATTCCTCTTCTAGTTCTATTTTCAGTAACAATACACAGACATTATCCTTCCATTATTGTTTCTTTACAGTTTCATTGCCGTTTTCTCTGTTTTATTCATTAAGGTACACAATTAAATCCAGAAAGAAAATGAGAAAAAAGAAATCAGAAACTGAAAAATGATCTTGCATTCCACTGCAAGTACATCACAGTACTTTCTTTCAAATTTGTCATGTTTGGGACAATCAAAAGTGGAATCCAGTTTTTTCAAAATCTACTAACTGAAGCACAAACCTTCATTCAATCAGGCACTCTCAATTTAAAATTTAAAAGATGAAACTAAACCTTTGGGTATTAGAATCAGTACTTCTTTGTATATTTAAGGATGACAAGGGAGTCAGATCATGCAATAAATAAAGGTAGCAACCAAGTCAGACTAATCTCATACATGGCATGAATGTCTGGAGAGAACAAGACAGCTAGATGCATGTTCGGTTTGTAGGTGAAAAAATGCAGACGTATCTTTCAACATAAATCATTTGGATCCAAAGCAATAATTGAGTTTCTCTGGGGCATTCATACTTGGAGCCAAACATACATTTGCAACCGAAATCCAAAGATTTCTTAATTAGCTTGTTTGTTATTTGCATTCCCCATTAAGTTTAAGTCATAAAATTAAATAAGGAAAATAACAAACAAATTATCAGAATTAGTGAGTCAAAATTATAAAAAAAACATACCGATACAGTAAAACCACACATGCACATAAATAGAAAAATCTGAAGTAAGCCACCAAGAACAGCAACAGAACGAACAACTCGAAGCTGCAAGCATGTATATAGAAAGTAGGGTAATCAAGGCGATCAAAGTTAAGTCCAGCATAAACATAACAAAAAAGAGAAAAGGGGATAAAACAGAAAATAAGCCAACCTTTGTCATGGAAAACTCCAGGCCCAATGCAAAAAGAATAAATATCACGCCGAATTGAGCCACTGTTTCCACCTAAGTTCATTCAGGCTTGCATATATCAGATAAAAGTCTTTCAAGATAGGCTGTTATGTGTTATGTTTCTTTTCAGAGATAGGAAAGATTGCAAAAATGAAATCCAACTGAGAAGAACTCTAAAAATACACCAAAAAGAAGAGCAGCAATTTTTTTAGATAATAGAATAAAATATTACAAGAGCAATTGATTGTTGTATCCAGATACCTGCACCATTTCATTGATGAAGTTAAAGCCTCCGGGTCCAATAATGGAGCCAGCTAGAAGATATCCAGTAATGACCTGCCATATAATACTTTCAGGATATTCTACATGTACAAGAGATTTAACAGAAGCTGTAATGAAATAGATCCTGAGATTGCGTTTGTCAAGAATGAAGCATAGAACAAGAATATTCATACCGGTTGTCCTGCAAAAGCAAACGCGACACCACCACAAGTTGCCGAAACAATAGCAACTACCAAGTCTGAAATCAATCTATAAGACAATAATGAAAGAAGTTCTCATCTGTTATTTTTTATATAACCCATCTTATGTTGAAAATGTAACAAGCATAAGAAGAGTACCGTAAATCTAGCTGCAGCACCGGATACTTGGATTTAAAGTTAGAAATGATAAATACGTTGTCCTGAAAGATGCACAATTTACACATTTGAAATTTGTAAAACTCAACTGAATATCAGCAAAAAGAACGAAACAAAAATTGAGCTGCATCACCTTTCGATCAATTAACATTGGGGTGTCTTCACCTCTATGGAGTTGAAATGACCTGTAAGTTTAGAAAAATACATTCAACTAGTATATACATAAATGTATCAAATGATCAGACAACCAATTCAAGTTGTAGACAACAGTCAAAATAAGTACTTTTCATCTTTAGTGTCATTTTTGTTCGGTGTGACTCTGGCGACAGTCTCCAGTACAGCCTGATTCAAGGAAAGAGGACTAAGTTAGCAAAATATCACCTTCAGAGAAGTTATGGAGTGCAATATACAAGTACCATGGATGCATATTCACCGGACCAGGGTTCCCTGTAGTCTAAAATTTGCCCCATTCACAAATTCGACATATCCACAGTCGCAGGATTTAGTTCGGACGGTCCATATTTCAAGCTTGGAGACCGCAGATGTGTTGAATGTGTGAATGCGGCAAACTTTTGCAGACAAAGAATCTGATTTCAGATTCACCACTAACTAAATCTTTAAAGTTGAAACTTCAAATAAGGTGAAGGAAAACCCAGTAAGTGGGTCAGCTACATGGATAAAATACCTTATTTTTATGGAACTCATTAATAGATTTTAATTGATAATTTCTCTTATCCAACTTGTTAATCTCTAGATTTTACTTGATAATTCCTCTTATAGTCTTTCTAGGTCTTCTCTCTACATGTATAAACCACCTAACCTTAGTTTCCAGTTCCACCATCTTTTCTACTATAGTTGCTACCCCAACTCCCTCTCTCTCTAATGTTGTCATTTCTAATCATATATTTTCTAGTCTTACCGCACATCCAACACAATATCCTCATCTCAGCTAAGCTTAATTTATTTTCATGTTGGCTCTTTACTGCCTAACACTTTGTCCGGTACAACATCGCTAGTCTTGCAGGCTAAAACTGTCTGATAAAAAAAAAGTTGGCTCAATTATGCCATTAAAGTCTACAATACAATCTCTGACTAATACCTATTCTGGATTACCTTCTAATTATAAGATCGTATTTAATACAATACAAATAATTTACTATTCTTCACTTACAAAAAATCCTAGTAAGCTTGTAACCATAAATAGAAATACCTTGAAAAGTTTCAACTAATAAGGAAACTATTATTTAAAAAAGTATATGTAGCAAAGATCTTTCCTAATTATAGAGAAATTAATTAATCTTACTCTAAATGAAAGTAATATGCAATGAATCAAGATTAAAAAATGAAAGACAAACCTGTTGTTCTGCTACACTGTTGTTGAAACCTCCGGATTCAGGCACTGTAATTAAATTAAATTAAATCTAAAGATTAATTGTTGAATTGTAACTCTACTATTGAGTAAAAATCATGAAGAACATTGAAGGAAATGAATCAAGATCTTATGATTACCTTGTTGGTTTTGATCATCGTTTTCTTCGTTGAACTCGTGCTGAAGAGCACGATCAATGATATCGGCGAATGAACCTTGTCGAGATGTTGTGGAAAGAGAGACGTTGGAGTCGGCGGTGGAGTTGGTGAATTGGAAGTCGACTCGATCGGAGTGAGTAGTTCGGATAGCGAGAGAGGAATGAGGTAGAAGAAGAAGAAAGAGAATAACTGCTGCCACCACCAACACCAAGAAATGGTTGTTACAACGGAGTGATCTTGCTGTTAACATTGCCATGCCGGCGTAGGATAGTGGTTGGCAGTTACAGTTCACCGGCGGGTAGAGTAGTGAGCAAGGTGAAGTGGTAAGGGGTCAAAGTTGAAGTCGTTCGTTAATTGCTATCATTATCATTCATTATTGCCACTATATTATTTATTACAAAGTACTAGTATTCGATACGACTTCTTTCTCGTTTTGACGACTGTACCCTTGTCCTCATTTTTATCGTTGAAATTTATGGAACCCGCGCTTCGTAAGGGTTTTGCTATCTTATGCACACAAGTCCCTCAATTTCAAGGATAATCATTTAATTATACCTTTTTTCAAAATTGATTTTGGTAG
>Ga0315914_1007000_pt1 | contig 15778 bp, 10 predicted proteins | sample MpolenodulesMG_FD_203920 | JGI IMG/M metagenome (GOLD analysis project Ga0315914, IMG submission 203920) | Medicago polymorpha root nodule microbial communities from Los Angeles, California, United States - elongated nodules | ecosystem: Host-associated > Plants > Roots > Nodule | place: USA... | reverse complement strand
AACTTTGTTGACTTATTTATGGATTAATTACACAGTTTTCAATGCAATAATTACTATATAATTTCCCTTTTTAGTATCCTTAACCAGTGCCCCGGGGCACCGGTTAGCATTTCCCTAATAATAATAGTAATGATAAATGAACACAAAATTAATTTGAGACACAAATACAACACCATGGGTAATTTGGACATTTCAACTATAAAACAAAAGAAAGGGCAATTTTGTCAAATCCCCAAACACCCATCTTCTTCTCACCTTCTCTGCATTCTATACCCACCAGGCTCCTCACCACCACTGTCCTCAGCCACCGTCGCACTCACCACCGCATCCACCATCGCCACAGCCACCGTCGTACTCACCAGTGACAACCATCATCGTCCTTGCCACCAACGAAATCCGTTCAGATTTGAACACGTCGATGACGAAATCTTCCTCGCCCTATCGCCACTGGAGATCTGTTCATATCACCACTGTCCACACCACCACTTCGTCGTTACTGACATAGATCAGGCAACTCCAGCGAGAGGGATGAAGAGTCCAGATTCGTCCTCACCACCAACATCACATCACACATCAAATTTGTTTTGTTGAAGATGGAAACGGTGGTTGTCGCCGGTGATTGGGAGAAAACTCATGGCAGAGAGAAAGAGATAGAGAGGTGGAGGTCGGTGAATGGGAAGATGATCAGAGAGCAAATCGAGAGAGAGACTAAAGAGTTGCAGACAAGAGGGAAGAGAACAGGGAAAGAAGAAGGAAAAATTAAAAATTAAAAATTAAAATAAAAAAAATATTGTATAAGTGAACAATTGTATATGGTGTTTATTTGTGTCCAATATTTTGTGTTTAGTTATCATTTCTCTAATAATAAGTCACTTTTCCTCCATACTAGTATTTGGATCTGTCCGATGCACGAGAAGTTGATTATCTCATTGACTAATAAATGTAATAGTTGATCATTAAATGAAATAATAGTTGTTGTTAAACATGAGTTAATGCTTCCAAAAGACGACGACAACAACAACAACTAAACATTATCCCACTAAGTGGGGTCTACTACATCGACCGAAATACGCCATATTATTCTATTATATACTCCCTTCATCCATATATACAAGCCCCTTTTTATTTTTTTCTCATTTCTTAAGAAAGAAAAGTTGTTAGTGTAACTAATGTGTCTATTTTGTGTGTTAATATTACAAAATTGTTCTTTGTTTGTATCTATATTAACTTTGACTTTTCATATTTCAAGACAAGTTAGTAGTATTAATTAAAGGTATGTTTAGGAAAAAATAAATAAATGCATCTAGTAAATTGAAGAGGGGTTTACTTTATGGGCAAAAATAAAGTCAAAAAATAAAGTCAAATGAGTGTTTAGATATAGAGATGGAGGGAATACAATATTTTGATCCAACTCATTAATCTATAAATCTATCATAATAGTTTCTCTTATAGTTTTTCTAGGTCTTCTTATACCTATTCTAACATAACTATCCTCTGTTTGATCCATTCTTCTTACTAAAGAATCTATACATTTTTTCTCTACATATTCAAACCACATAAACCTATTTTCCACAATATTTAAACTATAGGTGCTACCTCAACTATCTCTACAATATTGTCATTTCTAATCTTATCACATCTAGTCTTACCAAACATCAAACTCAACATCCTCATCTCTGCATACTTACTTTATTTCGTGTTGGTTATTAACCACCCAACACTGTATTCCATAAAACATCGTTGGTCTGACAAATGTCTGGTATTTTTTTCACTTCCACTTGAATATTTTCGTGTTGGCTCTTCTCCATTTCAACCATCAAACTTGAATACGATGATAAACCAATATATTTAAATTGTGTAACTTGTATGATATGATCTCCAGCTTTCACCTCTAAGGTAGAACTACTTCGCCTTTTACATATATTTCGACTTTGGCTCCAAAAAGTTGTCTAAGAAACTTAATAACTTTCATAAATAAGATACGCGATCATTTTCTAAAACAAAAAAAAAACAAAAAATTAGGAAGAAAATATGCAACAACTTTTTTGACTCGAAGAAGTTGCCTAAGAGACTTAAGAACTTTTATAAATAAGATACGTGATCATTTTTTAAAAAAATAAAAAAAGAGCAGAAAATTAGGAAGGAAATTTTCAACAACTTTTTTAACTCCAAAAACTTTCTTAAGATACTTAAGAACTTTTATAAATAAGATATACATGGAATTTGCACGAGCAACGCATTGCAATTGTATGACTACACATTGCAGAGACAAATGTAATATTATCACCTGTAATATAACATAAAGGACACATAAATTTGAGTTTTTTTTTCCTTTTGTCAAAAATACCCTTAGATAAATGGAAATTGTTGGAAGGTTCGACGCACTTATCAACGGAAAAAAGATAAAGCGCATCCAAATGAATTGTTATTGTTTGAGATCAGGGGTACCTATGAATAGAGCCAAATCGAACAAAATTTGGAATTCGACTCGATAATTAACCTGTTGATTATGGTTCATGAGTCAAGTGAGTTGAATTAAAGTTGAAGATTAAGTTCGTTAACTAAATGACCTGAACTTGAAATATATATAATTTGACTCATAAGTTTGCTCGATTAAATGTAAGTGTGTGTTCGTGTGTGTGTGGAATTATGTGTACTAGTTTTAGTGTGTGTTTTTGTGTTATTGTTTTTTTGTCTTTGTGCTTGCTATGTGTTTAGTTTTATATATATATATATATATTAATATTGATGCATTTATAATAAACTATGTATTTGTAGTTGTTTTTTTAAACAATATATGTATAATAAAATTGATTTTTTCAAATAATACCAAACATAATTTTATAGAGTTAGAATTGATTTAATCGATATCGAAACTAAGTGTGGTCGATATGGTTAAATACAATTTATTTTTGATAAAACCGGTATAATATTTATTAAGGTGAAAGGACAAATATTTCATCCTCATTATAACTTACATATCTTAGAGTGTCGTATACTTATCTAAATTTATTTTATTATACGTATATAACATTTTCACCTTCACACAATAAGTTAGATATTACATGTAGTAATGTTAAAAACTTAGACCATGTATTCCACTCTTCCAAATCACATATGAATTGAGCTCTCATCTTTACAACCATTTCTTTCTCTTTAAGTAGCTTTCTAAAGATGTCATTTGAGACCTGATTGTAGCTTGCCGACACAATATTTTAGCACTTCAGCTTATTGAATAACATGGCATACTTTGTCTCTTTTAGATCAATGCAGTTTTTTACTTTGTAGGATGAAGTTCTATACTTTAAGACATTAGATTTTGTTTTGCCGGTGTATTTTGCCTCAACGGTTTCCTTGGAAGTAAAACGAGTGGAATGCTCGCCTGATAAAATGTTTATGCTTCAAAGACGATCAGAAAAGAAAATAATCAGCTACTAAGACAAAAAAAAAAGTTAGTATAACACATTAACATGATAACCCTAATTCAATTATGAAAACAAGAAATGAAGAAACCTAAAGCTCATGAAAAGTAAGCCTGACACATTAACATGATAACCCTAATTCAACACGGACACTCGAAGTACAGGTATACACATTGACACTCACAATATACAATTGATCTAAAAAAAACTCATCTTCTCTATTTTGACAATGTTTGGCAAATGAGCTTATGATTATCTTCTTTTTCGACCGTCTGACTCCGAACGGGGGTACTAAAGTAGTTTTTAAATAGAAATTTATAAAATTGTTTATCATGTTATATTGGATTAAATATATTAATCAGTTCTATGTAAATATAAATATGGTTATATTTGATTAAATATGTTAATTAGTTCTACCAAAATAAAAATATGGTTATATCATAATTAGATATATTAATTACAGTAAACTAGTAAAAAAAATTGTGTTTCTCACGGGTCCAAAATGATGAAAAACCGTAAATAGGTTCAGATTATATAATTTGAAATGATGAACAATCTCCTTCGAATTATATAACTAGAACTAGTTCAGTACCAAAAAAAATCATAGTAGGAACAAAAGATCGAATAAATGTGACCCTTACCTTATGTTTCATGTTTGAAAAGGCTTAAAATATGATGAATTCCCAAAAAAAAATCAAGAATCATCCAATGTGTGGTGGTTCGAATTTTGGAGGTTTGATAGAAATTTAGGTATAAGAATGGAAAACTTACAAGCATTGGAAAAGCCTGAGAATAGAAATGTTTATAAACCTAGGGTTTGATATAAGAGTTTGTTTAACATGTGCAACATTTCACAAGTTAAAATAACTAATAGTATTAACTTTTTTTTTTAGAAAACTACAATTATTTATTCAAAATTTTTATATTTAATATTAATATACAAGTTCCAATACAAAATTTCTATTTTAAACTTCTTAACATGTGCAAAGTTACACATGATAAAAAAAAACCTTTAAATTTGAATATGAGCAAAGACGTGTTTAAATTCCATTTTAATGTGTTAGAAAAAAGGATGGAGGGGAAATTTAGTGTGGGTTACTGTGTGCATTAAAAACTTTTATTAGATCCCTAAACAAAGAAAATGAATTGTAAGTAGGGTTTCTTCGCTATTGTACTCAAAAACTTTAAGGGCCATCCTTTTCTAAACAAAGAAAATGATCATCAAGAAACAAAAGAAGCGAGGGATCTAATTATTATTTTTGGATGGAACTTTTATTTTAACAATAAGAAAACAAAGACTATGAATTTTTTTTTAAAAAGCTAAATTTTTATTTTTGGATGAGACTTTTTATTTTAACACTAAGAAAATAAAATATGGGTAATTTATAGCTTGCAATTTTATTTTAATCTTTTGTCAATTTATTTATTTATTTTAATCTATTGTCTAAAAGATTTAGCTAACGAGAACTCTAATTATTTTGGTATAAATAGAAAGGCTTTTGCTATGAATAAATTTCACTCCAACAGACCAAAAGTCAAATTCCAATACTCTACAATTCCCCGTTTCTATTTAAAAATACACATAAATCAATACTCCTTTTTTTGAAAATAAATCATTGTTCCTTTTGTTTTATATGTGATTTTTTGAAAATAAATCATTGTTCCTTTCGTTTTATATTTTGTTAATTTTACAACCACTTTGTAATCCTACAATATATAATATATATCTATTCACACATTTCATGACTCCAATAGTCATATTTAATACATGAAAAAAACGAGGGTTTTATTCCTTTACAAGACATATTGGTCGTGCTATGCATGTAGTTGTAGTTTTTCCTTGTGATTGAAATGTATGATTTAAAAGTCATGTTCAACTTATGAGAATGTGGGAGAATCAATTGTGTATGATTTTTGTAATATTCAAAATAGATTTTTAATTTAAACTTAATGATAAACTAGTTGTATTTTTTTTTTCCTTTTTTAATTAATGTTTGTATCAGTTAAATTTTGAAATTAAAATTCTTAATTTTAGATTAAATTTTAAAAATTATACATGGATAGGGAATGAAGGTTGAGAAAAAAATATTCTTAGGTACTTAGGAATGAAGTAACTTCCCATAACCCCGTTTATTCCCATGTAAGAAAGTGGAAATGTGCATTCCCATACTATTATACATATTTTTTTTATTTTTAAAATTGTTACTTCCAATTTTCCCAGGAATGTCAATTTATTTGCCAAACACTTTTTTTAACAAATACCTAAGAATCATATTTTCACTCCCGGCTAAGTTATTCCTGAAAATAATTTGTGTTTCTCTGAAACAAACGCCCCCTTATTTATATTTTAATCAATTATGTATAAATATTGGGTTTTGTTGATGATTGCTTTAGTAGAAGTTTGACAAAAAGAAAAGAGAAACTACTATTGATGTAACTATAAAACTGAATAAGTATATGAAAAAGGTTTCTGTTTAAGCTGAAACCATCATTCTTTTGGTTCAGACTGAACCCATGGAAAATACATTTTTTTTTACAAACAAAACGATATTCATTCATTCAAATAGATAGATCATATCAGATACAAACATCGCTAAAAATGTAAAAGGTGAATATGCGAACAAACTCACAACACCCGAGTTAATAGGATAAAACGGCAAAATACCTACGAATAATATGATAAAACCTAAGTCACCGAAATTCACATGCTTCCAGATCTTCAACATTGATGTCCAAATCACTGGTTGAATTTGTAATTGACTGATGCAGATCTTTCAATAGAAAATAAACGAACACCGCGACAAAACACGAAATCAAACGCCGCACAAGACGACGAACAACACAACGTCGTACTTAGACGACGAACTCACAATAAAACAAAAAAGAAAAAACTTGACATATGTGAAAACCAATTATTTAAATTGAAAGAAAAGGGAAAAAAGATGTAGACGGGTGATTCTAGGTCAAAAAATGACCTAAAACCATCCCTCCTCGATGAACGAAGGAGAAAGAAAGTTTAAAGAGAAGTTGGAGTTTCTCTCACTAAAAAACTAACGTCGACTTTTATGTATCAATATAAGAATCTTCCATGGAAAATACATGTTATATTGGGTTGATCCAATAACATGTTTAATTATACAATTCCCCCATATATATATATATATATATATATATATATATATATATATATATATATGTATGTATGTATGGTAAATCATAATAAGCCTCATATTTGGTAAATAAAATTATAAATACACACATGTAGGCAAAATACCTTTCTTACCCTTTAAGGACCCGACACTCACTCTTCCTCTTCTTTTTCCCTGAAGTGCTTCTTTGTGTTTTCATTTCTTAATTTCACAAGTATCTAAAAACTATACTCACACTCACACTCAGATCCAATATTTTTTGGTATAAAATCCAATTTGTGTTAGTGACTTAGTGGTATAAGTTAAGAAATCAAATGTAGAAAATTTTTCTTAGAATTTGTACGTTCATTGCTTTAAAAGTTGCAAAAGTTATACTTTCAATACAAAATTTATTTTTAATTTCTATTTTAAGCTACTTAAGGCACAAGTTAACAGCATCCTTTAATTTTATATAAAGCATGGATCTTGTCTTCTCTTTGAATCAGAACCCGGAAAAATTGGCACAAAATCAGAACCAAACCCAAACGTGAGAAATTGCGTTCATGGATTTCAAATTGGGACATTCAAGAAGAAACATTTTTTGAAGGAAAATGAAGAAGTTTTTTTTTGTTATATCTTTATATGAATTTTCAGGAGAGGGAGGTTGTGGTGATGATTTATGAGTAACAGGTTGGGATTTTATCAGTATCGTGTAACTTAGTCCCTGAACAAAACATAAGAGAGATGAGGAAGATGAGGGAAATGGGTGTTTGGGAATTTTGTCACATTAAATTTTGAGAAATTGGTCATTAATCCAGTCAATTTAATTTCTTCAAGTTATTTATTTGGGTCTGATACTTAAGTCCTTTGATTAATATTTTTTTTTTTGGGTTGTGGAAATTATGAAGTTTATGTATATGTTGATGAAGAACACGATGAGAGAAGAAGATCAAGAAAAGTAAAATAAATTAAAAGTTGGTGGTTCATTATTAGATTTAATGAACTTGCAAGTTGCAAGGCTAATACAACAAATAGGAAATAGTTGGATAGTGAACCTAAAGAGAAGGTATCCAATATGTAATCCTTGACCACTCAAATTAAATAATATTATATCTTTGGCTGACATGAGATTGGTCCAAGATGAACCCAAAATTCCATAGTTTCATTTTAAACGAAACCTATGAAAAAATATGGAGGATCTAGATTCCCTTAATGTTATGTCATTGTTAGGGATGAAAAAGTTTCCAATGAAATGATAAATATAACAAAGATTTTTCTATCATATGCAAATTCGTACATGCTAGCACCACCACTTATCAGGACAAGCATCAATCAGAGTTCCATTCTTCAATTTCAAGGGATGTTCGAAAGTTTTTACGATTAAATCAAGGAAGTCCCACTTACAACTTTAACACCTCCAACTCCATGGATCATGATTCCTTGCTGTCTGAATTTTTCTACATTGATGTAGTCATTCGATCAAAATTGAATTATCCAAATTTAAGCTCAATAATTTTAAGGTCTTGCTAACGAGTGTCCTCGAACACTCTTTAAGAATTTTACAATAATAAATTATTCTTTAAAAAAGTCAAATATTTCAATTTACATTATATTAAATACACAATTTTTTATAACAATTTATCATTCAAGGAGTTTAAACAGTGTTCTAGGACAATTAAAATAAATAAAATCAATTTTTGTTGGATCATTAAATTAAGATCAGACAACTACGGATGTCTTTTCCGCATGAATGCATAAAAATCCCAATGGTAGAGATTCAACTTTCAAAGAGTAACTTCATACATATGATTGTTTTTTTTTTTTACCACCATAAAAGGGGAAAACATAAAAGCACAATTAAAATATGAAAGATAATTGTCCCAAAAGTTTTTTTAAAAAAAAAATTATGCTTATAGCATTTCATTAGCAATCAAATCGTTTATAAAGCGGTACATCATTATAAATACGGAAACTAGACAAGGAAGTAGTTGTCTGAGCTAATTCATGGGCATAAGTGTCCCAAAAGTTGTTCCAAATTCATTCTACCAATGCAAAGAAAACCAAACCTCCAACAATACTGTTAAGAAATTAGTAATACACTTTTTTTTAAGGGAAATTAGTAATACACTTGATGATATAACTAACTAACTATATCTTTTTTTTTCTTAAAAAAAACTAAATATATCTTTAAAAAAAAGGCTTAATTACACTTTTGGTCCTTGCATTTTGACTAGCTCACGAAAATGGTTCTGCCTATTTCAAATCGAACAAAACCGTCCCTAAACTATATGTTTTTTGTAGTTTTAGTCCTACCTCCTATTTCAACTCCAGAAATGCAGAGAAATGACAATTTTAGACCTTTCCCCTATGCTCAACTATGAAATAAACAAGAAATAAAGCATGTGGATACAAGAAATCCACTTTATTCAACACACTAAGCAAAAAACCCTAATTTCTAAGATATGTTTCAAATTAGAAGGTAGGATTAAATCTGCAAAAAAACATGATAGTTTAGGACGGTTTTGTTCAATTTGAAAGAGGCATGACCATTTTCGTGAGCTGGTCAAAATGCGAGGAAAAAAAAAAAAAAAACTAGTAACTAAATATATGAAACCAATTAAACAAACCATACCTTCTCAGCTTACTAGCACACGCTCTGTCATTGGCTTGGGCACCAACTGTCAACTATTCATTCCCATTTTGGATTTCACTCGTCGTTATTGCGCGTGATTCCCTCTTCAGAAATAAAAGAAAAGAAAAAATTAATTCAAAACAAGAAAGAAAAATTAATAAATTAGGAAACATGTGATTTGGTATGGTAAATTCATAATAACTCAACCAACGCATTATTACCACTATTTTAGCACGAGAGAAAGGGAGAACGTCCATGTGGCATTTATTCTTGAAATATTTAATTTAATTTATTATTCCGTCTTTTTGTTTTTATCGATAATAATTATGTAGAAATTGTAAAATGGTATACAATAATTTAATAAAGTTTTAAGTTATTTGAGATAAGCCAGAAAGAATAAAATTGTAAAAGAAAAAACAATTAAATATAGGGTAAAATTAGAAGAAATTTTTTTGTATCTTTTTATATAAATATAAAAGTATAGATATTTGAAAAAGTTATTACTTAATAAATAAAAAATGATAAAGTTATAAATTAAATGATTTGTATAAAGGGTGAAATTAAAAAGGAAAATGTCATTCCAAAACGTGTGTCCCTTTATTTATAGTAATAAAATATCTTTATATTATTATTTGATAACAATTAGAAAATTTAATTGATATATGGGCTTAATTGTAGATGTTATTGATTGATTGATGGTCCATTTTCGTTTTTATGACCATCCTAATATTTATGATCGCCAACATAAAAACAACAGACATGTCTGAGACCTAAAATAAAAATATCGGTCGAGGAAGAAAGGTAACAAGTGTCTTTACTTGTCTAGTTATTCTTAATGTCATGTCTTTGATCATAAATTATAATTCATAGAAAAAAAAGTTTGTGCAATATATAAAATATCATGTCTTTTTTGTATTCAACAATGAGAAACAACAGTTGAGGGAAAAAAGGAAGAGAGAGTGTAGTTTAGTTGAAGTTGAACGACAGCTATAAAAAGAAGCAGTGAGATGGTATAGTATAGTATAGTATAGGGGACCATTTTGATAGAGAGAGTGAGAGAAGAGAAATCATATTATGTTTATTATATGAAACCGCCACAATAGGCTAGGCTGGTGATCATTTTCTCTTCTCCATTGGTTGCTTCTTTTTGTTACGTATAACTTCATCTCACCTTAAAATCAAACTCAAAGGTATTCATTCCTTCCTCTTTTATAACACAAAATTATATTTATATTATTTGTTAACAGTCGCACATTTTATTAGACATCGATGAACATATGTTTACGAGTGAGATAATTATCATTTCGATAGGGTTAAATTAATCCATCTAAGTCTATCCATTCAGGTCACTCAAGTATTCATGATGGTGAGTACGTTATAAGTCGATTTTATAAGGCTATGTTAGACCAAGTAAGATTCTAATAATAATTATATGAGACAAAAATGCTCTGTGGTTCAAAATCAGCCTCACTGTTTCTGCTAAGACTGTCAGTGCAGATTCTTGTCTTGTTCATTTTGTTGTTCTTTTTAAGAAGAAACGTGTCTTACACAAAGTGCTTCTGGTTAATTAATCACTCAAATTTTGAAGAATTCAAATTTTAATTCATTTTTTGTAGAGTTGATTAGCTTCTAATAACAGTTTAGCCTTCTTCTTGTTCTTTGTTTGTTTGTTGATGATCTTGAATGAAGACTGTGAAATGAATAGTGAAGGAAGTCCGTGAATTTTTTCTTTCTTGTTTGGTTGGCTGTTACTTTATCATCTCACTCACACTTTTCTTGTTTAATCAACATCTGTCTTATGTCCTTTTCTCATTCTATGTATATTCTGATAGAAACTTCACACTTTGATGCATTTATTTTTTGCAGTTGGAAAAATCATAGGGGTCATGGCCCACTAGTTTCTTTGAGGTGGCAAGATCCTATATTCATGTCAATATATATATTTTTATTTTTAATTTGAAGTTCTTTCATTGGCAATAATGAAGCATTAAAATGAATTAATCCATGTTCATGTCCATGCATAAAGAAATGGAGCCATTAAATCAAAGGTCTACTACTCCTCTTGAGAGAGTGGTTTCTCAAAGAGCACTGCAAATGAGCAATTCATTTCCATGTCAGATATGTGCTGTTGCACTTTTTTGTGGACTCTGTATTGTTTCTTTGGTTTTGGCTATTCTTGGTAACTTTGGTAACTTCCAGTTTGCTCACTTTTCTATGCTTAATTTATCATTCAACTCAGACCTCAATACCACTATCAGTAAGTTATTTTCCTTAATCACTTTCATTTACTTAATGTCCTTTTTAGTGTTACCGTTTCTAGCCTAGTTAATAAGAGGAAATTGGGAATTCATTGAACTTATTAGCATGCTTTATGAAGAGAATAAGAGTTTAATTAACAGTTTCCCATTTATGATTTTCTTCTTTTCTTATTAATATGAATCCTATTGTCTTCCAAAAATTTATCCAATCTGTTTTTCTAAAATTAATCCAAAAAATTACTTATTTATAATACTAATTTTTATGATCAAATAAACATCTTTTGCTAAAATATTTCTACGAATACTGGTTAAGAAGTTACTAAAAGTTGTACAATAAATAATTATTGAAAAAAGGATTCAATACATTATTGATATTCTAAAATGATAAATAATACGAGACAAACAAATATTTCATACTTGATATTTAATATGAGGCGCAGGGAGTATCAAATTCAGTATAAACTTTAAGGATGGAGCAGTAGAAAAAGAGCTATTCAATTAACTATTTAACTGCTATAAGAAGAAGTTAAAGTAATTTTGCTCAAGACAGAACAAGAAGTTAACAGTTCCCCTTTATTATTTTCTTGTTATTTTTTATCTTATAGTATTTTCTTCTTTTGTTTTTGATTAATATGAATCCTGCTGTTTTTGTTAAATTATTCAAAAGAATTATGAAATTCAGTTGAAAATTTAAGGATGTTTATTTGTGAAGCAAACTTGATGAGTTTGAAATTTTAGGCTTGTATATGAAGTAACATATAATTACACTAATGCTTACTTTACGTTAAGCATACTATAATTAATTTTTGGCCTTTTTGACTCGGACCGCACTTGCTACAAGATAACATTACATTAGGGAGAGTTGAATACACTATATGCTCATTGTTTTGTTTTGCATAATCAATCAATACTATTTCATGTAGAAAAACAATCATGCAATTACCACTTTCCATCTTTTTATAATACACGTGTAAAATGTAGTAATTCAATCATTTTATTTTGTAATAATTAAATTAACAAGTGACATTTTTTGCATTGTGACAACAGCACAGTGCTCCTTTAAACCTAAAGAAATAGAAAGATTAACAGATTTGAAGAGCAGAAAAGAGAATAATCAAGATGAAAGGGTATCTTTGCTTTACTCAGCTTGGAGTTGTGTGTTAACTGAACTTACAACTGAGAGAAGTAAGTGCTTATGGAAACTTGGCATTAGTGAGTCCAACTTGCCTAATGCTCCACATTTGGAAAATTGCAACGCGAAATCGCAGCTGCATAACCGCCTCGACACACGTATAGGAAATGATTCCTTTCCACCATGGACAAGTAGGAAAGGATTGTTGAACATGCCCCCTCTTGCTGTATCTGAGGGTACTCATCCACCCTGGGTATGTTTCTTAATCACTGGTACTGTATTTAATGTGTGGTAATTTTTTGATAGTATCTACTACATTATAGAATCTTGGATATCACTTAGATTAGATAAATTACAATATTTTAATTTGTTATTTAGTAATTTTGGTATCTGTGTTTTAGTAATCTCAATTTACTGTTTAACATTTTATTCTAATGTCTTGTTTGTTTTAGGAAACTACTACCATATTTGGATTTTGAATTTAATAAGGATTTATAAGTACCTTAGTGCATTATTATGTAATGAATTAAATATAATTACTTATCTTACCTAAGTGCATTTTTGACACAATTATTATCAGAACAACAGCATGTAGAGTAGAAACTTGACAGTTGTAGAAGCTTTTGCAGATTGCAGGGTCTGATGAAGAAAACTATCCTCTGACTAGAAAAGTTCAACACGACATATGGATTCATCAGCATCCATCAAACTGTAGCGACCCGAATGTCAAGTTCCTTTTAGCTGACTGGGAGAGATTACCTGGATTTGGCATTGGAGCTCAAATTGCTGGAATGTGTGGACTTCTTGCTATTGCAATCAATGAAGGAAGAGTCCTTGTCACTAATTTTTATAATAGGGCTGATCATGATGGTTGCAGTGGTATAAATTTTGTGAGCCATTCTATGAATCTGCATATCCATTTTAACAAAACTTCACACAATATTGTGAACATCTACTTGGAATGTTGCTCATGCAGGGCCGTCCCGATCTAGCTGGAATTGCTACTTCTTTGCAGAAACTTCTGTAGAATGTCGCCAACGTGCGTTGGAACTCGTGAAAATTGAGGATGCATTGAGTAAAGGAATTTTGACGACAAAAGAAAATTATACGTCGAAGCATATATGGGCAGGACCAACTCCTAGGCAAGCTTTCACAAGAACTACAATCATTTCATAAATATATGATTGATTGATTGATTGATTCCGTAACAAGGTCCTGAACCTAAACCTATTCTTCTTCTTCTTGTGTCAATGTATGATGCAGGATATGGGGCGATCCGTGGAATTATTTGCAACCAACAACCGATATAAACGGAAGTCTTGTGGCTTCACATCGAAAAATGGATCGACGGTGGTGGCGAGCACAGGTACTCATTATTTCTGTTTATTAATCCATGATATCATTGATGGAAAAGAGTATGATTTTCGCTAGTCACTTTTACCATCATATTCTACCAATTTTTTTTTTTCATGAGAGATTTATATAACTTCTGTTTGCAAGTCTATCTGTAACTATCATCCATGAATAGTGATTTAATGATGTTGCCATAATTATCATTTTCAGGCTGTGCGTTACTTAATGAGGTTCCCAACTGAATACACATGCAACTTATTGAATGAGGAGCGGCATGCTGCCTTTGGAAAAATGGCTGCGAAAATGGTTCTGAAAAGTCTTATTGGAGAATGGCCAAAGGTTAACTCTCCACTAATTTTCCTATTAGGTATAGAAGACTAAGTGGACAAGAATACACATGACTGTGCTTTACATCTATAAATGGATAATAGCATTAGATATTTTTGATTAAATTACTTATGTTTTGTGAGCTTGGATTCTCTGCATCTGTCCAGTTCGTCCAACTAAATCTTGGCTGTTGGGTCTAGGTTGCAGCTCGATCCAACGTGTGACATTTAGCTGGAGAAGCTAGACGGCTACGTAGAATCCAAGTTCACTTTTTGGCCTATTTATGTTTGTGCACTAGAATATTCTTGATCAAAGCATAAAATTAGCACCAGCATATATATGTGTATTGGATACGGATTTCCTGCACTCAAGCAATTACGCATTTGACACGGTCACACAATCTGAACCATCATATTAAGACCAGATGACCGCGTTCTAACTTGGTATATTGGGTCCAAAGTATAAAGTCAGAATGTGAGCGACCTTGATCAGGTGGTTTAGATTGGTGTCCCCATGAATCACAGGCCGTGATTGCATGAGTACCAAGGAATCCAAATCCTATGGTCCATTTTTACATGCTTTGATATTGTCATGTATTTTGACTTCTGGAGATGCCTCAGGAGGAGAATGGTAGAAAGCCAAAGTCTGATATTGATAAATTTGTATGGTCCAATCACAAGTCCTGGGTCCCAAGACCTCTTCTAAGCATGCATGTAAGGATGGGAGATAAAGCATGTGAAATGAGAGTGGTTGAATTTGAAGAGTACATGCAGCTTGCTGATAGAATTAGGAGTCATTTCCCAAACCTCAATAACATTTGGTTGTCCACAGAGATGCAGGTACTGCTACTACTACTGCACTTGTTTTGGATTTTTCAGCCTTCTTATTCTTCTGTGTTAATCATCATTGAGTTCATTTGATTCAGGAAGTGATAGACAAAACCAAAGAGTATTCTTCTAGGTGGAACTTTCATTATACAAAGGTAAGAAGGCAAGATAGGAGTAATGTTTCAATGGCTGAGTATGAAGCTAGCCTGGGAAGGGAGAGAAGCACCAATTATCCACTTGTTAATTTTCTTATGGCTACGGACTCTGATTTTTTTGTTGGAGCTTTGGGTTCAACCTGGTGCTTCCTTATAGATGGAATGAGAAATACTGGTGGAAAGGTCATGTCTGGCTACTTGAGCGTCAACAAGGACAGATTTTGGTAGGGAGACACATGTTATCTATCACTCTTAGGTTTTTTGTCAATTAAAATGTTGACCATTTCAATAATAACAGAATAGATTTCTGTAATCTTATTTTGTAAAATGATGTAAATTATTCTTATATGTAGTACCATTGTACATGCCAGTAAAAAATTCATCATATTTGCAACTTGTTCTTGTCCCTTTCCTGTTCTTTTATTTGCTTCTATCAAGAGTTTCAATTAAATGAGATAAGGTCTAAATGGGTTTATAAGTGGAGACAATTTTCACCTTACAAATATGGTGGGAGATTTTAAAATTAGAAAGATAGGGGGGGGGG
>Ga0315914_1006999_pt1 | contig 15780 bp, 3 predicted proteins | sample MpolenodulesMG_FD_203920 | JGI IMG/M metagenome (GOLD analysis project Ga0315914, IMG submission 203920) | Medicago polymorpha root nodule microbial communities from Los Angeles, California, United States - elongated nodules | ecosystem: Host-associated > Plants > Roots > Nodule | place: USA... | reverse complement strand
TTTTTTTAATAAGAAAAAGATATGCATAGTTTGTTACAATACAAATGTGTAAAATATATATAAGTATAATTTTTTTAGGCAACTACACTTGTACTTTTAATTAAAATCAAAATTTTATAAAAATAATTATACGCATTACGCAACACTAAAAAAAATTATATGCATAGCATAACAAAAAAAACATACAGACGGACATAAAATATTACTCTAAACGATGTTGTGTGTGTGTATATATATTTCCGAGATTGAAGAAAGGGAATAAAAATATTCGGTGTCATTCAATGACAGCGTGCATAAAAATATTTGTGAGATTGTGATAATTAAAAGATATTGAAATTAATATATAAGTGATAAAAAGATAATAAAATTCCTTCAAAAATAGATAATAAAATTAAATGGACCCTTCTTAAAAAAATTAGATGGACCGGTTCAATAAAATAAAATGGAAGAAAAAACATATTGAAAAAATAAAAGAAAAGGTTGACAACGTGAGTTGAAGAGAGGTGTTTGTAAAATAAATTGTCGAGAAGTAGTATTTTGAAGTAACATTCAACAACTTTTGGTCAAAGCTCATTCCATTCAATTTTATGCATTTTAAAAAAGTACTTTTTTTAGAAGGTACTTTATTGATATTGTGTTTGGCCTAACTTCTCCTTAAAAATGTAGAGAAGCTGGAAGAAAAAAAAGTCGGGCCAAATGATACCTAAGTTTGGATCCAAGATTGGGTTTAGTTTGATTTTTGAGAGTTAGTTTGATTTGGTTCAATCAAATTGACATTTTTACAAATTTAATAAACTTATTTAAAAATGCCTAAAATAATTTTAACGTTTATACTATTCTTTGGTTGCGGGACTCGAACCAAATTTTTTAAAGTTGAAGAGAAAAACTCTCAATCAAGTGACTTCTCGAAGTTTAATAGATTTTTATACTATTAAAACAAGTAAATAAGCTTGTATAAAAACAAAGCTTGAACAATAATATCAAATGATTAAAAATTACATGAACACAACATATTTTTTAAAATAATAATACTAATATGGTTAGGCATGACAATGGGGTGAGGTGAGGACGAGTTTTACCTTCCCCATCCTCATCCCCGATTCCAATATACTTACCTGTTACCCTACCCATATCCAACGGGGATAAGAAATGGAATCTCATCCCCGTCCCCAACGGGTTCGGATATCCTATCCCCATCCCCGTACCCGTAGTGAATCATTTTTTAATAAAAAAAGTTCTTTTTTCCAACCCCAATGACAATATTGTAAAGCATTATGTTCCCTTTGTGAGTAGCGTTGACTGCTTGAGAGAGAACCCAGAAAAGTGTCGTCTAATAATGACATATGTCGTTTGGACTAGAGCGAAATGATCTAAGGTTGTGTTTGTATTTATATAAAAAGGGGTAAAAAAAAGTAATTTTTTATATTTGGGACGGGTATGGATATGAGTTCGAGGTGGGTACATATAACCCCGTTACCCATCCCATACCCGTGTTTTGAAATCGAAAAAAACCCAAACTCAATCAAAATGGAGAAAAGCCGTCAAATCAGGGTGGGTATGACCACAGGTGCGGGTATTGTTGCCATGCCTAAATATGGTATCAAATAGAAGAAATAATAATAATATATAATAGGTTGTTCTGATTGTGGCCGATTGATTTGGAGGTGCAAATATGTCCCTTAATTACTAAAATACAAATGCCGACTATATCTTAGAAAAATATGTATTTATTATTTCAACACGTGTTTACCCATTTTTAACCTTTAAAAAAAAACTTTGTATTTTTAAGACAATTTTATTTTATGAATTCTTTAAATTAAATATTTAGAGTATTTGGTAGCATTTGTAAAAAAAAAAAAAAAGTATTTGGTAGCACAACTCTCATTAAAAAGGTGTCTTTTTTATCATTTAATTTATCAAAGTTATTGCGAATTGATCATTTTTATCATATTATTGATAAACTATGTAGAGATGGTAAAGAAGGTGGTCTGTTACATTTAGGTCTGACCCACTTTTAACATTTTAAAACGCGAAGGCGACAAGCAAATCTAGGTAGCCAAATTTTTAATCTCGTCATTTTCCGCTACTTAGCGAGCAGAGCTGTCAAACAATATTTTAATTTTAATTTTTTTCATTTCCATTAATCATAAAAGATTATATTTTGTCGTCATTATTACTTGAAAAATAGGTGTATGTTGATAAAGAAATAATTAATATTGTTGAAAATACCAAATAAGTTTTATAAGAGGTACAAACAAGGTTCTTAAAAAGGTTTTATAATTAGAGACAAATATTTAACCAAAAAAAATATAAAATTAGAGACATACAGTATTGATTATATTAGTACATTGAAAACTGAAGTATTTGTCATTTTTTTTAAATTTAACTTTTTAATTCTTAATTTTAAATTGTAGACATTCTTTAAATCTTTAAAGATTTCAAAAAAAAAAAAGTTATTTCACAAAAAAGTTAATTATTACAATTTCCAATGCATTGATTATACAATTTTCAAAAAAAAATTACTACTTAAAGGCCGTGAAGAGTGTCTATGGCACTCGTTTACATTTCACTTCTTTAAATAATGAAGTCAATACTTTATTAGTATTTCTTTTTTGGGTTCAATAGGTTTATGGTCCTTATAAATATGTCGACTTTTGGTTTTATTCTCTCTAAAAAATTTCTTTAGCTTTTTGTCTTTCATCTACACCGTTGGTCCCTCCTTGAGAGTAAACTCATATATATAATTCATATTTTTGAATAAAATTTTGCAGAAAAATTTATAATATTATAAGGATCTCTCCAAAAAAAATTATAAATTTTTACCAAAACATAAAATAAATATGAATTTTTACATTTTTTACGGTTAAAATTTCATATTTAATTTATATTTTGTTAAATAATTCTATTTTTTTAGAAAGATTTATATAGTATTCTACCTATTTATGCATAATTTCATTAAAAAAATACAAAAATTAACTTAAAAATAGGGACTAAAAGTAGTGATTGAAAATTGAGTCAATTAAGTTTTTAGTCCCTTTAAATATTCACAGTTTTGTTTTTAGTCCCTACAAAATAAAATCACATTTTTTAGTCCCTGTGACATTTTCCTTAAACATTTTAAAGACCAAAACTGTTGATAGAAATTTTTGACGGCGACTAAAAGTGCTGATGGAAAAATTTATTGGGGTACCAGGGTTTAAACCCCAATCATGACTCATGACGTCCGGCCTAATAATTTTGGCATTTTACCAGTTGAGCTAGGACTTATGGACTAATGAGAGAGCATGCATTCCTCTTTTATTCAACTGGGTTTAGTATCCTTTCCGTATGCTAAAGTAAAGAATCTGGAGGAATCAAATGTTTTGTGCTAAAGGTAGAAACACGATTAATTGTTCATTCACAGTTATTATACCTACAGACTACAGTAGTCACATATTATGGTCTTCTGGAGAGTGATAAATGGATAAATTATATCGTTTTCCTCTCTTGCCCGATCCCATCCTATTGCTCCCAACACATTATTGATGTAATCTATATTAATTTAGTTATTTAAACCAACTCATTCAAAAAGATTCACATTTGAACACTACAGAGAAATTTTATAAAAGAATTGAACGGTTACAATACCATTTCAAAGTTCTTGAAAGCATGCACATAATAAGTCCGTAAGTAATTCAGCCTGAAACTTAAACTTCTAATAGTTTTCTCTATCTTTCTATTTACATTTCTTTCCATCTTGTTTTCTACCATAACAATAATCTCCCTTCATTGAGCTCAAAATAGACCTCTCTGTTGATGAATGAATACTCTGCCAATACGGTCTCTATATTAACAGTCACTGCTTGCGGTTTGTTGCAATGAAAACGCCGAGTGATCTCTTTCATCAACAACTTTATCAACAATATGTTGACAACAAAGTTTGCATCAGAGACTATATAAATGAACCATGTGCATCTATTTTTAATGGTCTATCTTGGGTTAAAACAGAAACTACGATGAGATATTTTGTCCACAAAGTCCCTCTTTTCAAATATATTTCGTTGAATGTTGTATGTTATATCTTAAACTCTTTATGTTATTATGCTCTAATAGTGGATTTGTTATATTCATCTAAGCTTGCTTGAGAAATTGCCTGTTCGATATATTTGAAAGTTTTCTGATATTTTACGACACCCATAAGCCAGAAATCAAAATCGTCTTCTGTAACTATGTTTATGTACTTTTGTGTTGGCTTCTCAACATTTTGACTTTGATTCACACACTTGATATTCTTCAGTGGAATGGCCACCTGTACATAACAAATATTGGATTAGGGAAATTGAGATATAAGAAGAGTTTTATTTATGTACTTATTTAGTTCAGGACATACCTTATATCGGATCCTACGCATTTGACCTTTCTGATTGAAGACTTTTATTGTTCTCTCACTGCAGAAGGCAACCTTTTCATTGGAGATGAAGAGGAGACCAGCTAGAGGACCGGATGTGGTGGAGAGATAACACTGCGAAACTTTTGATAGCCTCTCTCCTTCTCTCACACTAAAATACTGCGTAAACACTTTCTCCACTCCACCTACTTGAAGAATTTGAGCCCCTAAGCTCAACGTCCTCTTTATTGTTTTAGATATGTTTGCTCCGAGTCTCACTGAAATTTTTCAATTATATAAATAGAATTAGATATGCTCAAGTCAACTAGCAAGTGGAGTTTAGCTGATATAGATACCACATACCAAAGGAAAATGGTTTTCATAAATTGTACCATATTATTGGAAACCCATCTAAGTCTTACAGGGGTACTCACTACTCACCATGTTCTTGAACTCTTTGTGTGAGATTAACAGCTGTCCTGCTGCGCTTTTGCTGGTTGGAATTTGCACTAGCTGAAACGTTAAGCGCACTGTATTAGTAAAACCATCAATACTTAATGAAATTAGATTAGCTGTTCATGATTCTTTTAACAGGAAAACAAAGTTTTACCTTTGCTTTGGTGTTTGGTTGGATATTGAATTTGACAAGAGGCAGAATCTAGTAAGTATCTGTTAACCGAATTTTGAAACTGATGATATATGATTGGAGCTCCAACAACTAGCTCATGAAGAAGTGAGGACTGCATGTTGAATGATGATTACTAAGGTTTGTGTTTTGTTGAAAAGACTAGCACTAGGTGAAGATGAATGGTTTGAGCTATTAGAGGAAGCTATGTTTGCTGGGTTTGATCAGTCCCTTTGTATTCTAAGGAGGTAGTATTTAAAAGGATGAAAAGTAGGAACTGAATCTTGAGCCTTTTGTGGGATGACTCAACCATGATCTTGGTTGATGTAATAAAGACACTACCCACATGGCAAGTTGAAGTTCTTTTATTCAAGATAATATTTTGACATCATGGACTGTTTGGTTGCTTTCAGAAAAAGATGGTAAAGAAAGATATAAGTTAGCTTTTTCATAAGTTTTAAAATGAAATCCTTGAATAGGTTTGTTTTTAGAGGCTTAGAGAAAGGTTAATTTATATTTCTTCATGAACAAGATTCCACAGTGTATAATTGTATATGGCGTGTTGTCGGCCAACCCTTTGGAGAAATGAACCATTTTGGAAAGTAGGCATTATTATGAAATTAAACCAAAAAAAGGTAAATGATGAAATACTTTTTTCGGAGTGCATCAGCAGAGCTTTATGAGTCGGCATTTAAACTTTTGTGATGCTAGAATTCTCTAAATTCTCTTGGGGTAAGGTATGTACTATTGCAATCAATAGATTGCCCTACTTTCATATTTACTATCTCCAACATATATGACTGAAATGCTAGTGATTTTCATTACTTATTATTAATAAATTTATTTTGGTTATCTTAGTTAGTTACAATAATAATAAGCAAGACTATTCTAAAATGAGAAACTCGTCAATTCACTTTATATTGGTATAGAAGGTGTGTAAACACGTTTGTATTGTTTCTGGAAAATTTGAGCAGAAATTGAATTGTTTAGAGGGCATAAGTTGTCAGTTAAGCTGTTTTGAGAAAAATGCCTTAAATGACTAAGTTGTGAATTTAAACTGCTGTATAAGTGGATCATAGGGCTTACTATACGTGTTTTAACAGCTGTGTTAAAGGTTGGGTCGAATTTGATATGAAAAAAAGTCATAAGTTGCTAGTTAAACCCTTTGGATAATAGCTTAAGTTGGAATTTAAGTTGTGTCAGGTATTATCTTGTGATGAACAGTTTAGGAGGGATATGTTGAATTGGTATATGAGCAATGGAAAAAGAATAAGCTGTTATAATCATGGTAAAGGTGCTTAAATGGTAATTAATCTGTTTTGGAAGTGCTTAAATAGCCAAACGACGAATTTTGGGTGCAGGGACTGGAATGAAATTTTTTGTCTATGCTGGTTGATGAAGTAAGAGTATGTCACAAATGAGTTGAGTTGTTTCGGAAAGAACAAGACCTATAAGCCAAGACATAAGCTATTTTGGAAAATGGATTATGGAGTTTTGGAGCTAGCAAAAGCTGCAAATTGTGGATAAGCTGATTGCAATTTCGGGACTAATGCCAAGGTGAGTTCCTTTAGCTTAGAACCCACCTTTGGGGATCAGTTATGATTATGTTAGATTATTGAGATAGCATGAATAATTAGACCATTTTTATGATTACTTGGCGATTATGCAAGCATGACTATCATGCCATATGAATGGTACATTTGAAACAAAATAAATATGAGATAGTAGAATGATTATGTCTGAATTAGGTATCCTTATTTGTTTATTCTAAAATCTCATTTATGTTAATAAGTATGTTTATGCTAGTATAAATGTTGGAGGGAAATTCTATCAACACAATTGATGTATATAATTATAGTAATGATTTGAAAGAAAATTGAAATGAGTAGAAAAAATTGAAATGAGTAACATGCTCATAGAAAGAAAAAGAAAAAGAAAGTAAAATTGAGATAATCTCTGTTTGCTGACGAAGAGATAATGTAGCCTATGAGGTACGGCTCATAGTAACAAAATGAAATAGTTACCGTTCGCCACAACGAAGAGATAATATGATATATACGCACATAATGAAATGTATAACTAATGATATGAAATTTTAAGTCAAGAATTATTCGGTTAGTATTTGAAAAACTTATACTTATATTTTTCAATTATGGAACCAAGGAAAAATTCTAAGGACCCTCCAACATGAATACTAACATAGCATACACATATTAACATGAAAATTATGTTTAGAATGATTTAACTACGAAGTAATATTTTATGGGCATTTTGCCAATCTTTGGAAATGAGGAATTTTAGTTACGGAACTCCGGCTTAGTTAGCCGAAACTAGTTGTTATCAGAAAAGAATTAGAGACATACTCAGATAAGTATGTCAAAGTATAAGCTATATCAGAATACGATATATTGGATATATGTTTATGAATATTATTATGATTATGTTTATGATTCAAGTTATGAGTATGACTATAATTATTATATAATCAAGATAGTATTTCAGACAGCGATTCTAGTTATCCCCTGATCGCTCAGTTATGCATAACGAAATTGTATAAACCCAAAATGGGTTGAGTTTAGAAATTGATGGCAATCCTAGGTTCCCCAAGGTTGCCTACAGCCTAGGATAGGTGGAACTCACTGAGACATTCTGTCTCACCCCAATCCCTTTTATTTATTTCAGATATACAAGTTATTATACGATAGAATGGTTCGTGATGAAGAAGAAGAAGTAGCTTGACCATATAAAGTACACGTCAGTAGAATTATTTCTGAGGTAAAAGGCGAGAAATTCTATGATTTGTTCAGAGAATATTTATTTACTGTAATTTTAATGTATCCGACGCCAAGTTTAACACACATGCTAGATATCCTAGGTGATTTCTAGTAGGGGTGTTTCAGGAAGAAAAAAAAAGTATCTCTTCCCTCTCTTGTGGGATCCTACCCTAATGCTCAAACACATATATCCAACCCCATTATTGATGAAATCCATGTCGATTATTTCAACTAACTGATTGGAAAAGATTCACATTTGAATAATTTATAGACAAATTTTATTAAATATTTGAATGGTGTGAATACAATTTGAAATTTCCTAAGAACTTGCACAAAATAAATTTGCTTCAGTCTTTCTATTTACTTTTCCTTAAATCCTTTTTCAACCATAACGCTAATATCCCTTCCTTGAATTTAAAATTCAGGCCTCCCTATGGATGAATGGATACCTTCCACCAGTATGGTCCTTGTCATTAACAGCCACTGCTTGGGGTTACAAAGCACACGCCAAATGATCTCTTGCATTACCAACTTTATCAACAATATGTTGACAGCCAAGTTTACATCCGAGCTAATATCAATGAAGCCAAAACTATGATGAGGTGTTTTGTCCACGAAATCCCTCGTTGCAAAGCATATCTTCAATTACATCTGTCTTTTCATTGCATGTTGTATGTCATCTCAATATCTTAAATTCTTTATGTTATGCTCTAAGGGTGGACTTGTTATATTCATCTAAGCTTGCTTGAGAAATTGCTTGCTCGATACATTTGAAAGTTTTCTGATATTTTAGGACACCCATTAGCCAGAAATCAAAATTGTCGACTGTGACTATGTTTATGTACTTTTGTGTTGGCTTCTCAACATTTTGACTTTGCCTGACACACCTGATCTTCTTCAGTGGAATGGCAACCTGTACATAACAAATCTTGGATTAGGGAAACTGAGATATAAGAAGAGTTTGGTTTATGTATTTATATAATTCACGACTTACCTTATAGCGGATCCTACGCATTTGACCTTTCTGATTGAAGACTTTTATTGATCTCTCACTGCAAAAGGCAACCTTTTCATTGGAGATGAAGAGGAGACCAGCTAGAGGACTGGATGTGGTGGAGAGGTAACATTGCGAAACTTTGAACAGCCTCTCCCCTTCTCTCACACTAAAATACTGCATAAAAGCTTTCTCCACTCCACCCATTTGAAGAATTTGAGCCCCTAAGCTCAACGTCCTCTTTATTGTTTTAGATATGTTTGCTCCCGATCTCACTGAAATTTTTCAGAGTTATATAAAGAGAATTAGATACAAAAGGAATTTTTTTTTTTATAAATTATACCATATCTCTTTGAAACCCAACCAAGTCTTGCAAGGGTACTCACCATGTTCTTGGACTCTTTGTGAGAGAGTGTTGGCCTTCCTGCTGCGCTTTTCCTGGTTAGAATTTGCTCTACCTGAAACATTGAAGCACATTACATTAGTAAAACCAACAATACTTGATTAGATGCAATTAGATTCTTCTAATAGGAAAATAAAGTTTTACTTTTGTTTTGTTGTTTGGCTGAATGTTGACATTGATGAGTGGCAGAATCAAGTAAGTATCTGTTAACTGATTTTTGAAATTGGTCATATGTTGCTGAGATGATTGTGGTTCCAATAACTATGTCATGAAGAAGTGAAGTCTTCATATTGAATTGATATGTAAGATTTGTGTTTTGTTGAAAGGACTAGAAGTAGAAGGTGAAGAGGGAATGGTTTGAGCTATTAGAGGAAGCTATGTTTGCTTGGTTTGATCAGTCCCTTTGTATTCTAATGAGGTAGTATTTAAAGGGATTAAAAGTAGGAAGTGAATCATGACCCTTTTGTGGGATGACTGGACCATGATCTTGGTTGATGTAATAAAGATACTACTGTCATGGCAACTTGAAAAACTTTTATTGAAGATAATATTTTGACATCATGGATTGTTTGGTTGCTTTTAGAAAAGATGGTAAAGAAAGATATAAGTTAACTTTTTCAAAAGTTAGAAATGAAATCCTTGAATGTGTTTGTTTTTAGAGGATTAGAGAAAGGTTAATTTACATTTCTTCAGAAGCAAGATTCCATGGTGTATGTGACATGTCGGCCAAACCTTTGGAAAATTGCACTGATTTTGAAAATTGGTATATATAAAGAAATTTAACCAATAAAAGGTAAAGAATGAAATACATTTTTGAGCATGCATCAGCAGATTATGAGCTGGCATTTTAACTTTCTGATGTTAGACTTGTCGAAATTCTGGTGCAGTATATATGGTAGTATGTAAAACTAAAATGATGGCTAAGTTTATCCTATGTGACGGACAATTATATCTAAAATATGTACTATTACAAAATAAAATTATTTTGTTTATTGTTTATTTTAGTTAGATACAATAATAATAGAGTGATATTTGATCAATTAAAATAGGTTTTGTTAACTGAAGCCAACTTGGATTACTCGATTAAGGGACTGCAGTCAAATTACTCGATTAGGATTGAATTGTAGCTGGTTAACCGTTGGGCAACTGTAGTAAAGGACCTACTAAAAAGGTTTCATTTCATTTGATAGGTATTTAAATGTATAAATGGTATATGATAAGGGCCTTAGAGTATCACAAGTGGTAACTTCTTATATCTGATTGTGATTTCTTTTTCATACTACCAGGTCAATCATTTGAATATCATTCCTTCCAAATTTCAAATTAGCACATGGTGATGATGTGGGAATGATTTGGAAACATGTTCAAGACTCTTTGCATTGCAGCACACAATGTCAATAGCTGCTGGCATGAGACCATTTTTCTAACACACACGACACCCTTCCATCCTTATCCCTTGCCAGCTGTTACCACTTTACCATATCATAGCCCTATCACCAAACTCACTTTATGATATATATACTTTGACCCAACAAACAGCTCTGATACCTTTGTTACTTCCAATTCACACATTCTACAAGCTTCATTTTCTTACTATAGTAATTATTATACTTTGCCCAATGAATTTTTTTATGCATGATAAATAATGTAATTATCAAAATATTATATTACATTTACATATTTTAAGTTTAGACAAACAATTACTGATATTTTTAGCTAGGCTATGATTTATTTATTTATTTATTTTTGGAATGAAGACTATGGTTTTTTTACCCTACGTACTTCATTAATGTTGTACCTCTAAGACATGTTAATTAATTACGTATAATGAGTAGCAAGCAAATGGGTTGTTCTCTTTTCACTTCCTTTTTCTAAATCTGGCTGATAAAATACAATTGTTCACCATCTTAATTTGTCAATGGTTAGAAAAGAAATGCAAGGATCGTGTTCACGCTCACGCAGGTCCATTTGGAATGACGCGAATGCACATGAAAATGATGTAGTTCCTTTTTTCAGAAACATGTGCGCCATGTCTTAGTTTTTAGTCCTCTCAGTTTCTTCAAAAGCTGAGTCAGTTAGTTATTATTCCAAAATCAAATTAAACGACAAAAAACATTCCCTGTTGGTGGGAACAAGTGGCCACGTCAGTTACACGTGTTTGGTCTATTCTACTCTGCCTTCATTCAGCTTCCTTTACTTTTTCTTTCTATCATCAGAGCTATGCTGGGCTCTATTTCTATGTTATGTGTATATGGAGCGGTGTTTTGGTGACATTAACCAACCACAATGTCACAAGTGTATAAAATGACAAAAAATGCTTGTTAGTGAGAGAAAAGAAAGTTATAGTTTTTTGTTATTTTGCACACTTGTGACATTGTGGTTGGTCAATGTCAGATGACATTGGCACCCCAACGTCACCAAAGTGATACCCATGTATATGAGATGGGATTTAGTATTGGTATATGTGACAAACTCTTTATTTAGTATTTGATAAGGAGTTAACTCATCCGTAAAGTCGAGGGTTCAACTTTCGTGTTTAGTGTAAGACTTTTTTGGTGGTTGATTTGTAAGTATCTTTGTCGCTTTTGATACTTGAGGTCTACCTTGACCCTCATGAGCCCCCCTAGAACTAAACTCATCTAACTTTTTTTCATACAAAAATAAATGGAACTATTATTTTTTTCATCTTATGTCTTTCTCATGTGCTTTATTCTATTTTATAGGGATTTTGGGCTTATAAAATCCTAAATATGCTTATATATAATCAACAATCATAATTTTTTATGTTTCAGCAGTTTTGAATTTTGCTTTTAAAAACAACCAAAAAACAAAGTAAAAAAATGATAGAGTCTCTCAAATAAAATAAAAAATATAAAACTAAAAATCAAATAAAGCAAATGCAATTTTTTTGGATTTTTCTGAGAATATGAAAAAATAAAAAATGAAAAATAGGTCTTGGTTCTTGATTTTTTATTTTTTTTATGATTTTTCGAGCAAGTTTCGAAGCAATCCGAACAAATAGCCAATAAAACGGATTTTCTACTGGGACACGACATGAACTCAAGGAGGGAGGTTATGATGGTTAATATAGTTTTTAAATTAGTTAGTCATGTCTCAAATTGACTCAGTCTTTGTGCTATTATAGTTAGATTATACAATCTGAAACTATTTTTCCATAAATTATTGACACAAGAGGAGTTACAGGGTAATTTAGATATTATAATCCGAAAAAAAGTTAAGAAACGCGCCCTACTATTTTAGATTTTTAGATTATAAAATCTGAACTACTTATTTCTTCAGAATTTATTTATAATCCGAATTGATGATAAACTCATTTTTCCATCCAAAAATAGGAGAAATACTAGTTTTAGATTATATAATCCAAAAATCCATAAGACATTTTCAAAAACAAATTAAGGCGCGCTAGAAATGATGCATCCACGCATTAATGAGTGTTACTGTTTTATAAGGTTGAGATGAGATCCCAATTGTAAAAAAACAAAATAGTCTCGATTGCTTATCATGCAAAAGTTTTCAGGAACAACATCACAAATCTAACTCTTACAATCAAATCTTTGTAGAATTTAATAAAAATCGATGAGATTTCAATTACAATTAGAAATAATCATAAAAAGGAAGTATGAGCACATGTATTTGATGAACAAGATAAATACAATCATTCATGACTGAAGTTATGTGTCATCAGATTTTCATGTAGGGGCTGATTTAGTGGAGACTATTACGAGCATGCCCACAAAATTAGTTGATAGCAAAATTGATGGTACTTAAATAGTTAATGCCAGCTGTACCTTTCCGGTTTGATTGAAAAGTAGTTAGAGAAGGTAGTTACTTGTGTTGTAAGCAATCATACTCTATGTTTGTTAGATATAGTTTAAGTTAAAATCAATTTGGTTGTGCTAACGAATAAAATAGTAGCATTCTTGTTGTGAAAGTTATGAAAAAGAAGAAATTTCTAGCACGAGCGTTCCACATGACACGTGGGGGCATGTAGTAATGATTAAGCTTTTTTCTTTTCCACAAAGAACATTCAAGTATGTTTTCCCCTATACTGCGTTTATCAGTATCACATGATGTCCTCATTCTCATATATTGAATACTCTTTTTAATTTCATGTTCCATGTTCCTGTCTTCTTTTTCTTTAAACAAATTGATTGAAGAAGATTCACATTTCAACAATTATAAACAAAGTTTCTTAAAGATATGAGTGGTCTAAATACAATCCGAAAGTTCCTGAAAACTTGCACATAATATATCAGTAAGTAATTCAGCCTGAATCTAAATTTCTAACAGTTTTCTAAATCTTTCTATTTACACTTCCTTCCATCTTGTTTTCTACATTATCAATAATCTCCCTTCATTGAGCTCAAAATAGGCCTATGATCTGTAGAGATGAATGAATACCCTTTTCCCAATATGATCCCTATCATTAACAGTCGCTGCTTGGTGTTTGCGACAAAGCACACGCCGAATGATCTGTTGACAGCCATGTTTGCATACAAACTGATATGAATGTCGTCAATCTCGAGAGAAAACCAATTTTTCGATGAAGTCCCTCTTTTCAAAGTATATTTTCAATTACAGCCGTCATTTCATTGCATTTCGTATATCTCCTCTTGTAAGTTAAAACTTAAATTCTTTATTTTATGCTCTAATAGTGGACTTGTTATATTTATCTAAGCTTGCTTGAGAAATTGCTTGCTCAAGATACTTGTAAGTTTTCTGATATTTTAGGACGCCCATAAGCCAGAAATCAAAATTGTCTTCTGTAACTATATTTATGTACATTTGTGTTGGCTTCTCAACATTTTGACTTTGCCTCACACACTTAATCTTCTTCAGTGGAATGGAAACCTGTACATAGCAAATTTTAGATTACGGAAATTGAGATATATGAAGAGGTTTGTTTATGTATTTATTTAGCTCACGACATACCTTATAGTGGATCCTACACATTTGACCTTTCTGATTGAAGACTTTTATTGTTCTCTCACTGCAAAAGGCGACCTTTTCATTGGAGATGAAGAGGAGACCAGCTAGAGGACCGGATGTTGTGGAGAGATAACATTGTGAAACTTTCAACAGCCTCTCCCCTTCTCTCACACTAAAATATTGCGTAAACACTTTCTCCACTCCACCCATTTGAAGAATTTGAGCCCCTAAGCTCATTGTCCTCTTTATTGTTTTAGATATGTTTGCTCCGAGTCTCACTGAAATTTTCAGAGTTATGCAAATAGAATTAGATACGCGCAACTCAACTAGCAAGAGGAGTTAAGCTGATATAGATACCACTCACAAAAGGAAAATGTTTCAATATATTATACCATGTATCTAGGAAACACATCTAAGTCTTACAAGGGTACTCACCATGTTCTTGGACTCTTTGTGAGAGACTATCGGCCTTCCTGCTGCGCTTTTTCTGGTAAGAATTTACTCTACCTGAAACATTGAAGCACACTATATTAGTAAAACCTTCAATACTTATGAAATTAGATTAGACATTCATGATTCTTCTAACAGGAAAATAAAGTTTTACTTTTGTTTTGTTGTTTGGCTGAATGTTGACATTGATGAGTGTCAGAATCAAGTAAGTATTGGTTAACTGATTTTTTAAATTGATCATATGTTACTGAGATGATTGTGGTTCCAACAACTATGTCATGAAGAAGTGAGGTCTGCATATTGAATGATTAATAGGATTTGTGTTTTTTGAAAGGACAATAGTAGTAGCTAGGTGAAGAGGAATGGTTTGAACTATTAGAGGAAGCTATGCTTGCTTGGTTTGATCAGTCCCTTTGTATTCTAAGGAGGTAGTATTTATAGGAATAAAAAGTAGGAAGTGAATCTTGATACTATTGTGGTATGACTGGACCATGATCTTGGTTGATGTAAATACTAATGGCATGTCAAGTTGAAGGACTTTTATTCAAGATAATCTTTTTACATCATGGACTATTTGGTTGCTTTTCCAAAAGGATGGTAAAGAAAAATATAAGTAACTTTTTCAAAAGTTAGTAAAGAAATCCTTGAATGAGTTTGTTTTTAGAGACTTAGAGAAAGGTTAGTTTATATTTCTTCATAAGCAAGATTTCATGGTTTATGTGACATGTCGGCCAATTCTTTGGAGAACTGCACTGTTTTGGAAAATTAGTATAAAGAAATTAAACCAAAATTGGTAAAGAATGAAATTCATTTTTGAGGATGCTTAAGCAGGTCTTTTATGAGCTGGCATTTTAGCTTTCTGATGTTAGACTAGTCTAAATTCTGGTGCAGTGTATATGGTAGTATGTAAGACTAAAATGACAGCCAAGTTTATCCTATTGGACTGAAATGCTAGTCATTAATAACATTACATTGTTTATTTTAGTTAGTTACAATAATAATAATAATAGGATGTGATATTTGATAAATTAAACTTAAGTTTTGTTAACTGAAGCCACCGTACCTCTTGTCTTCGGAATGAATTATGGCCACTGGCTAGTTAATTAGGGCAAAAGTTATGGTGTAAAAGCCATTTCCTTATGCACCGTTCATAAACACTTTACAACCATCAGATTTTTTTCATTTTGTGTTTGTCATTTCTCTCTCTACTCTTTTGAA
>Ga0315914_1006997_pt1 | contig 15781 bp, 5 predicted proteins | sample MpolenodulesMG_FD_203920 | JGI IMG/M metagenome (GOLD analysis project Ga0315914, IMG submission 203920) | Medicago polymorpha root nodule microbial communities from Los Angeles, California, United States - elongated nodules | ecosystem: Host-associated > Plants > Roots > Nodule | place: USA... | reverse complement strand
AAAATGAACATAAACATGAATTGTCTGCTGCCATAAGATTTTCAACGGGAGGAGGTGGAAGGGGAGGAGGTGGATTTAGTGGAGGTTCAAGCCAAGGAGGTGGATTTGGAGGAGGAGGAGGAGGAAAGGGAGGAGGTGGAACGGGAGGCAAAGGAAAGGGAGGAGGTGGAATGGGAGGGGGTGGAAAGGGATTTGGAGGAGGAGTGGCAGGTGGAGCGGCCGGTGGAATTATCGGCGGTGGAATTGTAGGCGGCGCAGTTGCCAATCGCGGTCACAATGGTGGGCGCAATGGCACTGATCATTCTGCAACAACATTATCTGCAGGGCCTCATTTTTGTGTCTCAACATTGATTTTATGTATGAGCTTTTGGCTTTAGACACATTAATTCAATTCCACTTAGTTTAGTTTCATTTTTAGTTGCTTCTATTTACATTAATCCCCTCTTTTGGCCACAATTAATATCATGTTTTCTTGTGTTGGTTGATTTGTGTCATTTCCAAATGTCATCCATAATATCATTTGGAAATGTAGTATGTAATGAATATATAGATGTATGAATCTTTGCATGTTGCTGAGAAAGAAAAAAAAAACTAGAACGTTGTCTTTGAAAAATAGTACTCTGACCAAAGCTAACCTGATGCAAATATGTAAATGTTGAACTTGTGATTTGTGAGGTTTAAATTCTAGAGAGAACCTTTGGTTATTTATAAAGAAGCGGAAACAAGCTAATTTTACTTTCTTTTAAAAAGATAAACTATTTCATAGGAACTTCGCCATCCTTTCAGAAAAGCCAGAACATGTATTGATTATCAATTTCAAAGTTAACCAACAATCCCTAGAAACGTTGTCAAAAATTTGAAGACAAAATACTAGCAGTGTACTAGTGACCCGACAAGTAGTAATATTGATAAAAGTTCGTCTTCACAGGGATTGTGAAATTTCTACTCAACAATATCGATTGTTAATAGGATATGTAAATTGAAGGGGTGCTCAATGGAATAAGTTTGGTTTGATAAAAGAAATAAACAAATAAAACGGCGATTAGGTCGTGTCAGATTCCCTTCTCTGCATTACTTGGTAACTAAATACAATGAATACAATTGTGTGTGGATAGCTTGGTTTTACGAAATTTCAACAAAATAGTTATACCAATGTCTTGGTCCTTAACCCTCTCCTCTAGTTACGACACCATCATATCTTAGGTGAGTCCACAAACATTGGAGGTTTAAGGAACGCCAAATTATTGTCACAAAGCATTAATAGAATATGTCTAAAGCTATTAAAGATTGAACAATTATATTAGTTCAACTACCAAAGCTAGGGTTAGTAGTCGTCGGGATTGGATCATTTTATCGACATTCGTAAACGCACAAAAAGCATTATAAACAAGTATAATTGAATCTAACCAGAGCAATCAACTATTTTCAAAATATCATTAAAAGTTACATAGTCAATCACTTGCATAGAACTTCCTCCACGTGACCTAACCTAGGAAATCTATCTACTTTTAATGGTTTAAAGGTCATTTTCACATATATGATCTTTCATGAATTTTGAACTAATCCTTTAAAAAATTCTATTAAAATACAAATAAACTTGCTACTTTTACTCTAAAATGACTCTAAAAATGGACTAAAAATTCTATATGATTTCTTGTCATCACTTGTATATATCAACTTTTGCTTATATTAGAGAGAATATTATTTGTCTTTTGTAAAGTAAGCAATATGCTTTAAAAGGTTAAATGCACTTTTACATCCTTTCATTTGAGTGAATTCTGGTTTACCCCTATATTTTTCTTGTTGAGATTTCAACCTTGTAATTTTTAAGATTATTCTCTTTTAGACCTTTATGACATCAAATTTTGGGATTAAAGGTACCTTTGCCCCTAGCTATTTGAGTGAATTTTTGTTTAGTCAATGTCGCAAAGGTTTAAAAACAAAAAATCATTAAATTACAAGGTTCGAATCCATTTTTAAAAAAAGTGGTAAATATAAACAAAAGAATCTTCTTTTATATTAAGGACCGGATGGAGTATAATTAAATAAAATCATAGCAATCAATTGTTTTCAAAATATTATTAAAAGTTACATAGTCAAGCACTTGCATAGAACTTGCTCCATGTGACCTAACCTAGGAAATCTATCTAAAAGGTCATTCTCACATATATGTTTCATGAATTTTGAACTAATTCTTTAAAGAATTCTACTAAAATACAAATAAACTTGCTACTTTTACTCTAAATTGACTCTAAAAACGAACTAAAAACCCTATATGATTTCTTGTCATCACTTTTATATATCAACTTTTGCTTATATTAGAGAGAATATTTGTCTTTTGTAAAGTGAGCAATATGTTTTAAAGGGTTAAATGCACTTTTACATCCTTTCATTTGAGTGAAGTCTAGTTTACACCCTATATTTTTTTTGTTAAGATTTCAACCTTGTAATTTTTAAGATTCTTCTCTTTTAAACCTTCATGACATCAAATTTTTGAAATAAAGGTACTTTTGCCCCTAACTATTTGAGTGAATTTTTGTTTAGTCAATGTCGCGAAGGTTTAAAAGCAAAAAATCTTTATATCACAAAGTTCGAATCCATTTTAAGAAAAGAAAAAAAAAACTCGATCAAATCCTCTATCTATTGATATTTAAATAACAACGTGAAGGGCGGTAGCTTCACTTTCAGCCGCAATGGGAAAACATCTTGAGTGTGCAAGTGCATGAATAAATTGGCCAAGACTATCTCTAAAGCAAATACCAATGCCAAAACTTCTATTTGCTGAAAAAAGATCACCATCAACATTACATTTCAGCCAACCGTGATTGATCTTCTTCCACGCCAGAAACAATGGCATATTTGGAGGACCATCAGACACTTGGTTGAACCAACTATTGTAACGAATAGTATCCTTCACAAGAAAGCAAGTAAAAGTGACATCAAATTGCTTTTGTTCCCATAATTGAACATTACGGCTACATCATATGCTCCAAAAAGTGGTTGTATAAATAGAGAAGATAACAATAGATGGAGATTCAACGTGGTTCTCTATTTTAATTCCTTCCAACAATCAACAAAACGGGTGCACACCAGGAAAGTGTGTGTACCATCTTCCACAACAAGATTACACCGAACACAACTCAATTCACAAGGGATGCTAGTTTGAAGATTGAATCTTGGGAGGAGGCAACCATGAGATAAACGCCAATAGAAATGCTTTATTTTCAGTAGTATATCAACAATTTTTTTTTTTGTTGAGACTACTTTTTTTTTATCAATTAGTTTAGTGGCCAGAACTTCACCATAAAAAAGTAAAGAATTTTAGATTCAAACCTCAACCCCTACATATTGCAGTGTCCTTACCAACTATATTATGGTCATATGACAATGATTGAGATTACTTACTTTGGACTTTAAAGTAAATGTGACTTTAAAAGAGCTAAGATACATTTTCGTAATAGGTTGTTATTGGACCATATTTTACGGGTCTACATTAAATTATTTTTCCACACACTTCACTTTCTTAGTTTCTCGACTTTCTTAGTTTCTCGACTTATATAACCCTATTTACTCTATGAATTGTTGAGAATAAAACACATAAACATTTTTTTCATGTTTTTTTTCTTAAAAATTCATATTTAATTCTTGTTTTGTTAAGAAATTATAATTTTGTTTTGGAAAGATTCTTATAATATTCTAAACATTCTTAAAAATTTTCATTAATATAAAGACTACACATGAATTGACTTAAAATCAGGTACCAAAAGTTGTGATTAAAAACTATTGGGGGGACTAAAGTCAAAGAAAAAATTTAGAAAAAATAAAACAAAAAAGTTAGTATATTTATAGAAACCAAAAAACATGTTTAACCTTTTTTTAATGTTTTAGATATAACTATATTTTAGATTTATATTTAAATTAAGATATCATTAGTATTTTTTTTTTACAAAAGTAGTATTTATAAGTTATATTTTTGTTTAGAATATTTTTAGGATTTATTTTTTATTTAAATATATATATATATATATATATATATATATTTAAATAATATGTTAATATTTTTGTTCAGAATATTTTATGATTTTTATTTTTATTTAAATATATTTTAAACATACATTTATAATTTTGTTTAGAATATTTTTATGATTTGTTCTTTTTATTTAAATATATGTTTTAAAAAAATGTTTTGCATTGCAATTATTCTCTCTCTCTATATATATATATATATAGAGAGAGAGAGAGCCATGAATAAAGTTTAGAGAAACTTCTCTATACAAAAATATATCTCATATAATTTCGATAATACAAACAAAAAAACCACATCAAGCTATGAAGGTAATATTTCTTGGATTGGTTCTACTGCTCGTTTCATGTACTGAAGCCATAGCAAACAAAGATGACGATTTCAACATGAATTTCACTTCAAAGGAAAGAAGCCTAATCCACACCAATGAACCACAAGCACATGAGCATAATGGTACGATTTCTCTACCTTTTTAACAAGCACAAACTTTATCATTGTTTCCAACCCCACTTAACATGAACATGCAGCTCCAAGGGTTGGGTCTCCGATTTATGCGGACTTTAAATAGTTTTTTATATGGTAGATAGACCCAAACATATATACATACTATATATTACATAATTTGAGCTATCCAAGCAAGTAGGGTAAAATCTTTTTGCTTTCCATTACAAAAATAGTAGTATACAATTTTGGTATTTTTTTAAAAAATTTGGCCGATAAAAAGAACGACTAATTTGAGGGGTTCAATCTCACCGTTCATTTGAGAGGGTCCAATTTAAAGTCAAAGCAATGGACTAGCCCACCTAGGTATAAGGGAGAATGGAACATAAGACCATGAGAAATACACACTTCAACGTTTCAATTAAACATCATTAGGACAACCCAAGTAGGTTGTCATATATTATATGGTCAGGCTAACCTGTGCGTCCGAAGGACACAAATTAAAAACTAAAAAGAGAAATTAAAAGATAACTTTTATATTAGAAAGATTAATTTTTAAACTTTTCATATATAATGCACAAGTTAGCATTTTTCATAAAAAAATTTGGTATAAATATTTAATAAAACTTTATACATACAACTATATTATTACACACATACTATTATATATTTCAGAAGAACTATATTATTTTCTTGTGGGTCCGGCTAACATGTGTCTAAGGGAACATGTTAATTAAGGATTTTACTGATAGAAAGTATTAATTGATAAAAATTAATTTTTAATTTGTTGCAAAATAAATTGACACAATTTCTAAAACATAATATTTTTTAGAAAGTATAAAGAACTATTTTATTTTATGTTTTGTCAAAATAAATACTGTGATTTTTCTTTATATACTATTTATTGTTAAAAAAAATCGAAACCCTAGCTAGTCCAATTAATTTCTAGATTCGGAAATGTTTGTAATCAGAATTTTATATTTCAATTTTTCTTTTAAGATTGTTATTCAAATGATAGGAACCTTACAAGGTAATGGAAGCATTCATGAGGTCTCTACAAGATTTAACCACAAAGTTGTGCTTTTGGAAAGTCAAAATGAACACAAAGATGAATCATCTGATACTATAAGAAAAGGAAGAGGTGGAAAGAGAGGAGGAAGAGGCAAAGGAAGGTCAAGTGGAAACACTCATTATTATCACCACAATCACACTGCTAACTCTGCTTCTGCAACAACATTTTCTGCAAGGACTCATTTTTGTGTCTCAACATTTTTTTTATGCATGAGCTTTTGGCTTTAATCATATTCTTTCACTTCCACTAATTAAGTATCATGTTTTTTTATTTATTTTAATGACAATATTTAAGTATCATGTTTAGTTGCTTCTGATTAGGCCAACATTAATTCTCTCATAGTCTTTACTAGGGATGGCAATACAAGTCAGTCCGCCCTGTTTAGGCTCAACCCGCTTTTAGCCCGTCAAAAACAGGGTGGGGCGGGGCGGGCCATCTTGAGGGGATGAGCTCAAACTCACACCCCACTTCGCCTAAAGGCGGACTAGCAGGTTGGCGGGCTGCCCCGTCTATTTTTTAAAACATTTTTTTCTATTATTATTAACAAATACAATGCTATTATAAAAACACAATAAATTTATTATAAAGACTCTAACATTAAACAAATCTCAAAATAAATCCACCATACACCCAACATAAAACAAATTACAAAATAAATCCAACAACATGAAATGAGTCTCAATATAATGTAGTGGTGAATCAATTTTTTTCTAGAGGTAGTGGACTCGTGGTGAATCAGTTATCACTTATCACTATGAGAGAGAGTGTGACAATTTAAGGTAAACTGACTTGTGATTCCGAAACATATCCTTAATGAATTCCACTCTAATAGTAAACTGGCTTGTGATTTTAACAAAAAATCAAAAAACTATCAGCAGTATAATTGTTTTTGAAACTTAAACGAACCTATGTGGGAGAAAAACAACTTAAACGACGACAGATACATTCTACTTAATTTTTTATGCAGGTATATGTAATATTAACAATTGATTTTGTTTTTTTAAGGAACAAACGACCTATGTGGGAGAAAAACAACATAAATGACGACACATACAATCTACCTAATTTTTTATGCATGTATATGTAATATTAACTATTGATCTTTTTTTTAAGGAACAATTGATTTATTTATCAACTATGTAAATTATTTACTTTTTTCGCTAAATTGTTGCGTATTTTTGTTTTTGAATGATCTTTAACATTTGACTAGAATATGGCCCTTGAGCTTATTTGGGCTTATCTACTCCCATAAGCTTTTTTAAAGGTGTTTGGATAAATAAATAAAAATAGTTTATCATAGTTTCATAAGCTGCTTATGCCATATTTTAATAAGCCTAAATTTTCAGCTTACCCTCTGACTTAACAAGGAGCTTATGAATTTATGTAACCTCCTTCGATTCTCTCTAGATCCACTTTTTCAAAACATATATTTTAATTATAATGTTGGTTATTTTTGGCGGTGCATGAGTAACAAAATTGCTATATACTTGTCTTACTAAATTAACACACGTAACAAAGTTTTTTTTTAAGGAAGATTTTTATTATTTTTTTGTTACGTAACAAAATGAAACTGAATAATAATATTTTTCTTATATGAATAATTTTTTGTTACGTAACTATTTACTTATCTAATGTTAATTTTGTCTTATATGAATATTGATTTTTTTTTAAGGACGAATGTTGATTATACTATATATATAATTATAATTAATATATTATAATATTGTTTTTTACATCTTGATTAATTTTATCAAAAAAAATCTTGATAATTGTGGTTCGATTCTTTGATTTTTTTGTTAAATTAAAAATATTTAAAATTTTGATAATTGCTTATGTAATGTCACATCCAAACACTTCAATGATCCCTTCTAATATAGTCAATTTAGATTTTGGTCTCAGTAAAATATAATATGCCCTTACAAAAAATTATGTCTTTAAAATAGTCATTGGGCCAATTTTTTGTTGAAGAAGCCAATGGGATAATTAAATAAATACCGGTGAAAAAAAAGAGACAAAGTTAACATGAGGTGTGCCTAACCATAAAACAGTACAAAGTATTAAAATACAGAATACAAAACAAAAAACAGCTGCAACCAAATTACTGCATTACAAGGTGGAGTAACCTAGACAAACTAACGATTTAGAACACCAAGCATGAAAATCGAAAAAATATATATGAGGTTTATAACCCTTAAGCCATCACCATGAATGAAATTTCACGATGTCAACAATTTCAATAATAGCTGATTTTTTGTTTTGAAAGATCATAAAGTTGTGTTCTATCCAAATAATCCAATTACTTGTCAACCAAATAATTTGAAGACAGGTGCAGATGTCCTTCCGAAAAAAGATGGTTGCCACCAAACTGTGCATTATGCATGGCAATTTCAAATGGAAATGCAATAGAAATCCCTAACCACTTTAAAATAAATGACCAAACGCCCCTGAAAAAATTACAGTTCGAAGACTAAATGATTCATTGATTCCTTCATACCACAACCACCAAACCATAAAAGAGATCCTGGAAAAATAACTCCACGTCTGGCTAAGTTATATTTTGTTGGAAGCCGATTCTTCAGTAATCTCCATGCGAAAAGTGACACTTTGAGACCACTTTGTTCTAAATTATCTCCACAAAAAGCGCTTGAACTTGTTGATCATCATGCGTCAACAGATTATAAACTCAAAGTTTCCAAGACAGAGTATTCAAAATTGATTCCTGCAAAACAATATTTTCTAACAAATAACAACAGTTCACAACCAGCTTCTCTTTCCAAGCAAAAAGTTTCCTCCTCCATCTCCAACCTCCCCCGTCAACCCCCACCCTAATCTCCTCATCTCAGCCACGGTTATATTGGAATCAACAAACAAATCAAACAAACAACTAAATCTAATACATGATGAACCCTCGTCCAACTGAGGATCATTCCAAAAAGAGGTATTTTCATCATTACCTACGTGATGCCCCAAGTTAGCCTTAAACCAGCCTACCTCATGCACGCCTACACCTACTTTAACATCACAAATATTTTTCCACCAGTTAGATGCATTGGAAAAACCCATTCTAATACTACCACCCTTTACCCATATTTTGTTGCCAAGACTTTGTACCATAACCCACCCTGATCAACATGTAATCTCCAACACCATTTTCCCAACAATACAATATTTAATTATCTAATTTTCCGTACCCCCGAACCTTCTAACTTCTTATCAGAACAAATCTTATCCCGCTGAATCCAATTAATTTTGGGAGCATCCCCGCTCCCACCTCAAAAAAGATTTAAAAAGAAATTCAATTAAAAAATGATACATGTGAGAGCCTTGAAAAAGGAAATATAATAAACCGGAAGAGATGACAAGATAAATTTAAGCAAGACAAGTCGACTAGCCATAGACATATTTTTACTCCTCCAACCAGATATTCTTTTGCAAATAATGTCAAGCAACGGACGACAAAAATCTAGACACGTGAGAGTTGCCTCCAATAGGGAGACTCAAGTAAACAAATGGTAACTGACCCACTTTACAGTTCAAAACTATGTCTGCTTCTAACAGCCAGGACTCTTTCACATTAACACCAACAAGAAGGCTCTTATGAAAGTTCACTTTAAGACCGGAAATAATTTCAAACATAATCAAATTTGCCTTTATTGTTCTAATACTACCCCAATTTTCTCATACTCAACCGAATCATAAGCCTTTTTAAAATCAACCTTGAACATAATTAGCTCATTTTTCAATTTCTTAGCATCACCCACCACCTCATTGGCAATAACAATACCGTCTAAAATTTGTCTACCTTTTATAAAGGCTGATTGAGCTTCAAAAATGATATTGTCAATAAATAACCAGAGTCTGTTTGCCAAAACTTTATATGTATAACTGATAAGGGAGATTGGGCGAAACTTTGATTGTTTCGGAGGACTGTCCACCTTAGGAGTCAAGGTTATGAAAGTGCAGTTAGAACCACAAGCCAGTTTACTATTAGAGTGGAATTCATTAAGGAAACGCATAAAGTCAAATATTAGGTTCTCCCAGAAATCCTTTATGAACCCAAAATTATACCATCTGGGTCTAGGCTCTTGTAACTTTCACAGTCCGAGACTGCCTGCTTGACCTCTTCTTGTGTAAAAGGACCTCTTCTTTTTTCACAATCTAAAAATTTTCAAAATTTTAAGTGCAATTAAACTAGGCCCATTTAATAGCTAATTTGGCACATTGTCGCCTATGCGGCAGTTGCTGACTGTGCAACTTTTGCCACGTAGTGTTGACTTGTAAATTCTCTTAATTAAAAATTTAATAAATTAAAAATAAATAAATCATAATTTTTGAAAATAAAAAATACAAAAAATTTAAATTTTTGAAAATTATATAATATGGAAACTTTCGATAAAAATTCTTAATATAAATTTTTTAGAATTAAAATCTAAAAATAAATTTTTGAAAACTAAAATAAAATTTAAATATTTGAAAATTATATAATCTGAAAGCAGATCTCGTCATTTCCATCTTCTTTTCTGAAATTGTTTTTGAATTTTTTTCATGGTTTTGTATGAATATTGATGAATGTGATGTTAAAGATGATGAAGAAGAGGAAGGAAGAAGATGGAAAAACAAAAATTAAGTGTTGATGGTTCACTAGAATATACAATAGACTTGCATTTGCATGATCAAATGATCCTTTTTCTTTAAAAAAGACTAAGGGTTAAAATTGGAAAATTAATAAGGTATATGGTCGACTATTTATAATGTTGGTTCACCATAGACATTTCGAGTTAAAGTTAACAAACATAGATTTTTTTTACAAACAACAGTGAACTTGAGGGATCAAACAAACATTTTAGGAGTTATAAAACCAAAATGAAAACAAGAAATTAGTTAGGAGACCAAATGACCAATTTAGGCAATTTGAAAATAAATTTCTAAAATTAATATCAATTTAAATTTTCAAAAAATTATTGCTAATTTTTTAAATTGGTTTTCAAATTAATGCATTAACTGCATCAACCTCACGTGGAAAAAATTGCACAATCATAAACTATCCCATAGACGTAATGCCATCAAATCATCACTTAAATAGGGTTGGAGACCATTTTTAAAGACAATTTTTTACAATGACGTATTAAAAAAACAACATAAATCAAAATTCAAGTTAAACATATTTACAAGACTATCGACATATTTTAATTATAGACGGTCCAAAGTCCACTCTATTTTAGACGAATTTATAACAAGACGCGGCGGCTCATTTTGTCATCCTTGGAATCTTCCCCTTTCTTTCTCTGAAATTTTTCTTCTTTTCTTCTCTCCGTATGTGTGTGTGTGTGTGTATATATATATATATATATATTGCTTTTCCCACACCCTTTAATTCATCAAACATAACTTTTCAGCTCTTTCCAAACAATCTGGAAATTGTTCAAACCAAGTTCAAAATCTAAAATCCCAATTCTTTGCAAACACTAACATGAAGCTTATGCTTCTTGCAACTTTCCTTATGATCATTTCAAAAGCTCTAGCCAACATATCAAATGAACAAGATTTCAATACGAAACAAGCACATGAACTTAATGGAAATGGAAACATAGAAGTCCCTACTAAGTTGAACCACAGAGTTGCGATGATGGAAAGTAATGAACACAAACATGAACTATCTGTTACCATAAGAAAAGGAGGAGGAATAGGCAGAGGAGTGGGTGGTGGAATTATCGGTGCTGGAGTTATCGGTGGGTCAACCGCCTATGACGGAAGTCATCACTCCAATAGTTCTGCATCATCATTATCTGCAGGGCCTTACGTTTGTGTCTCAACATTTATTTTATGTTTGAGCTTTTTGCTTTAATCAGATTGTTTCACTTCCACTAGTTTAGTATCATGTTATGTAGCTTTTTGAATAGGCCTACATTAATACTATGCTTAATGTTTTTGTCGGTCACATTTAAAAACATGTTTGCTTGTTGATTAGTTTGTGTCCTCTGTCTGAATGCTATCAATTTATAATGTCATCCATAGTATGATGTCGAAATGTTATGTGTTTAGATGTATAAATATCTGCAAATATCTGTAAAGTTTGAACGTGTGACTTTTGAGAGAGAACCGTTTGGCTAGTTTACTTTCTTTCTGCAAAACCGAAAATTAAAAATGTTTTGTTCTTGCCTTAATTTTCCTTTTATATTAGTTATGTAGTTCTATGCATTGCACAATTATTTTCAATTCTAACTAATCAGTATTCTATACAAGATTTGAGAACCATGGAGAAGATTGGTATAACTGATCTTGTTGATGTCTTATTTCACATTGTTCTAATTTTGATATTCATGCAAGGTAATGTATCTTTATATGACACAAAGCTGGAACAAAAGGTTTTTTTTTCTTTTTGTTGTCATTAGCCTAGTGGCCAACTCACATGGGGAGGGGAAAGTGAGGAGATTTGGGATCGAACTCAGGATACCACATGAAATGTCCTTACATCCAAACTACCAGGTTGTAACAACGAGGGCATGAAAGCAATAAAAAGAAAGTTTTTTATTAGGAGGAAAGAATTTTCTAGGTTTTCTTGGTTGAAGATTATACAGGTCAAAAGCCTCCACAAGCCACATAGGATTTTTAATGAAAATCAAAAAAATATCAATGGTGTTTATTGTAAAAAATTGTTGAATCCACAAAGACATGGAATGATGTTGCAGTGGGTTTTGGATTTTAAAATTCGAGAAATATTTTAAGAAGAAAACAAAAATAGGGTGCGTGAGAAACGCATAGAATAAAAAAAGTAATAGTTTTAGTTTGATTTGTTGAGTTGAATTAGACCCTTAAACATCCCTAATGGAGATGTCTTTTGTTTTAAACATTGACAAGTGCCAGAACACTTGATGTGCCAAAATAATTTGCTAAAGAGGTTAATGAAAGGTCAAAACATAGTTCTATTGAAGATGATAGTCTCCATAAGTAACATACTCTTTTTTTAACAAAAACTCAAAAAACTATCAATAGTATAATTCTTTTGATTTGTTTTTTTAAATTAAAATAACCCATCAAATTGACACCGGGGTGAATCGAATCTAAGACTTTGAGGAATATCATCCGACCAACTCTAATAAGTTGTTTTTGAAACTTAAACGACGTGAGTAGGAGAAAAACAACTTAAATGACGACACATACAATTTAAGTAATTTTTTATGCAGGTATATGTAATATTTACAATTGATTTATTTATCAACTATTGTAAATTATTTACTTTCTTCTCTAAATAGTTGCGTATTTTTGTTTCTTTGAATGATCTTTATTTTAATTAGTTCTACGTTTTCTAAAAAAAAAAAAAAATCAATTAATAGTTTTAGTTTTTAAAAAAAAACTAGACCATTGACCCGTGTTAACGCACGGGTCATATCGATAGTAATAATGGACAAAAAAATATGAAATAATATAAGAATGCAATGACATAGTTCATTTTATAGTGATACTCTAACTTTTAATCTATGTTCGTGACACTCTAACTTTTAATCTCAACTTGAGATTAAGAAGTCTCAAAGTAATAACTGTGTTGATAAATTTAAGAGTATGAACATCACCCGCTTGAAAAATTCGGGAGTATGAACCTCATCCACGTTTTATAACTTTATATAGTATTTTAATATTACTTTACATTAGTATGATTTGAATTAAAAAACCTTTAAAAAAAAAATAAAAGAGTCCTTAATTTGCAAGATAGCTTGGAACATTAGAATAAAATTAAAATAGACTTTTGACCTGTCGCACAGGTTTATTAGAACACAAAAGAACTTAATAGAGATGCAGTGTTAATATTAAAATCATCCTAATATGTCTTTCAAGACATTTAAAAAAAAAGATATTTTTATATGATTACCATTTCTAGAAAAAACAAATTTCTGAAATTGAAATAGTATATGATAAGTGAGGAATTCTTCCATGGTCACAAGACCAAATCAAAAGTGTTTGGACACACACATAAAAAGATGGTCTTTAAAATATTCAATTTTTTTTTATCAATTTCTTTGTTATTATTAAAAAAATATTTCTTTATGTGTGTTTGACCAAAAACTTTTTATTTGATCACGTGACCATATTAGAATTTCTCAATTGCTAGGATCCCTTTGTGTAGCCCTTTAGCTTTATGTGGATAAAATAATAGGGCATGTTTTGTCTTGAAGTAGCTTGGAAAATTACCCAATGGACGATGATTTGTGTAAGTTATAGTATTATTAATTTGGATGATGAACGACTGTATTAATGTTTTTTAACGGGGTTCAATCACCACTCACTAACTTTCTAACAAAGACTACTCCCTCAGTTTTACAACATTTATCAAATTCTCTCTCTAGTATTTGTCCATAAGACCTAACCGAAATGAAAATATGTTGGGTTGAACATCTTTATTCAAGTTCGAACTCAAGATTGTATATATAAGTTTTAGGTGATACTTACTATTTCATCTACATAAGAAGAAAATACCAAAAAAAACTTGTAAAAAAACAATTATAAAAGGAGGGGGGGAATCCATTTTACACACATATATAGATAGATATTGGTTCTTGACACAATGATGATATATAGGATTGTAGTAATAGACAAGTTTTTGTATATATGGTTTTTTGTCTCACTATAAGTTGGTCTTTGCCGAGGAAAAAAGGCATTGAATTTGAGATCTCATTGATTGAGAAAATCTAGCAATTTATATTAGTGCCCCATCTAAATATTTTTATATATTTATTAATGAAGGCTGCCACTATCATCAAGGCATACGGAGAACTTTTGTGATACTAGCCTTTGCCACAAAAAAGGATGCTTCCCATTTCCATGACATAGATGGGGTTAAAAGTTGGAAAGTGGAGGTGGAAAATGCTTTTGAGGTTATATATTATAAGGTAGGATCCATTGACATCAGGTGTAAGTCAAAAGACTTGCACCAAATCCCAACCATTAAATGTAATTAATCAAATGGTTTAGAATTTTCCATATGGCAAACACACTAAGAATTTTGTAGAGTAACAATTAGTAGAGTATCACCGTGAGTACTTTTTTTTCTTTCTTTCCTTTTCAACCTTTCTCATCTTTTATTGGGGAAGAAACAAATCCCTAAAACTACTAAAAACTCAAATCAATCATGGAATCATGGCACATAAAAGAATTTAAAACTCCATAAATCAATCAACGATAGAACCTTTTATTCTGTATTTCTAAATTCCAATTTATTTCTTCATGTCTTTTGATTTATTCTAGCCAACTAATTATGTGACTAAGTTGTTTTTGCATTACTTTTATTAACCATTTGATATTCTCTAAAAAAAACCGATGATAGACATAAGGATCTAAGTGATTTAAGCTATTGTTGGTGTTACTAAGTTTGTCCTTTTTAACTTTTCAAGAGAAAAAGTAACTTAATCTACGTAGCATTGACACCAGACATGCCACTCAAGACATGTCAATGACACGTGGAAATGAGTGATAATTTGAGAAGATGTTTAATTGAATGCAACCACATGGGTCGGTATCGGACACCAGACATATCTACAATGTGAAGTATCGGTGCTACATAGGGGTTGATTGGTTTGAGAAAACATTTCCTGGTTTCTTTTTTTAGTTTATGTTTTTATTTGATTTTGTCAAAGTTTTGATTTTTTTTGTAGAAACAATTCTGGGGTTGTAAGGATTCGTTGATGTTTGTGTGTAGGGGTTAATTTTGATTTATATTTTGAACTAAGACTCCAATTAACCTTGATGATTTGGACTTACAAATGGTATTATGCTTACTAATTTTCCAAATAAATTCACATGGAGGATATAAACTAAAATAAAAACACAGTATACCTAATCAGTTGATAATGACGCAGACCTTAGGCCTACTCAGGTTATTTACATTTTATTATCATAGTCTAGTTAGTAGTGAACACATTAATGAAAAACAATCAATAAATTCAGATACCAGATAATCTAGAACAAATCAAGGTTATAAATTGAACTGCAACTAGAATCATCAATTAGCAGCATATTCGTGCAACATTCAAACCCAAATCGTAAACATTCGTAATTCTTTCGGTGAATGGGTTGACTAGGTGGTACCCACAATCAATGACGCGATCACCTAGTCATTAGTTCAAACGTCATTCACCGAAAGAATTACGAAGGTTTACGATTTGGGTTTGAATGTTGCACGAATATGCTGCTAATTGATGATTCTAGTTGCAGTTCAATTTATAACCTTGATTTGTTCTAGATTATCTGGT
>Ga0315914_1006993_pt1 | contig 15787 bp, 8 predicted proteins | sample MpolenodulesMG_FD_203920 | JGI IMG/M metagenome (GOLD analysis project Ga0315914, IMG submission 203920) | Medicago polymorpha root nodule microbial communities from Los Angeles, California, United States - elongated nodules | ecosystem: Host-associated > Plants > Roots > Nodule | place: USA... | reverse complement strand
TTTGCTAAAGTTGTTGAAACTAACTTCTAAAAGTTCTCGCAACTTTTTTCTATGTATTCCCCTTCGAATCCTATTGAGCACGTTTTATTTTTCATTTTAATTGATTTTTCAGACGGCATGCATGTGCTCTTCAATTGCTAATTGCTATGTATTATTGTTTGTTTGTTTTTACATTTATTTTTGTTAATTGCTATAATTTGTTTATGTTAAAAAATGGTTATCTTCTATTAACCGTATCAATAAATTAGTTATAAAAAACTACTATTCACAATTTGGTATCCTCGTACTTTTCATTGACAATGGTATACTATTATTATTATTTTTAAAGAAATACTATGATGTAAATTTAAAGGTCCACTATTTATATATTTAATCAAGCTTCTTTTTGTAGGTTCATAAAGATTTATTTATTTAGGCCTTTTAATATAATTTACATTATCATAAAAAGATTTCTATTTTCTAAAATATTTTACTGAACGTTCAAATATAATAAATTATATGTTTTTAAATTTTAATTTTTTATATTGTTTAGTAATATATACAAGGAATTTCTTAAAATAAATTCATTTTAAATAAAAATATTATCAAACACTTGAACATAAAATAGATTTTCAAATAAAAAGCAGTATTTACTAAACAACTTTAACTTTATTTGTAAAACTCATATTTTTAACTTTAAGTTTAAAGTAACTTCTATGCCTCAAAAAAGTTGGGCCAAACACACCCTTAGTCTTTTAACTTAATTTTTTTTCTTCAAATTGATCCCTTAATTATTAAACGTTTCATTTGATCCTTTATCTTGTTTCCATCATTCAATTTGGTCCTATTGCATTAATTTTAACCTCTTAAAAAAGGAGACCGTTAAATAAATGAGGTCTATTAGATCTAACCATGTATCACCGACGCCTAATTTATTTTAGTTTGTTTCATCTTCTTCCTCATCTACATCTTCATCTTCATTTTCATAACATTCATCAATCTTCAACTTTTTTTCTCTTTCAAAAATTCATCATTTCAAATTTAACAAAAACAACGTAATCAATTCTAATTGTGAAAGTTAAGAAAACAAATGACACTTGTTCTTCGGATGCTACAATGCAGAGGAAGTATAGTGAGAGGCTGGTCTAAGTGGGAAATAGCTTTCTTTTGTTATAATTATATAAATGAGGGAAATAGTTTTTACAAAAAACTCATTAACTACTAATTTTAAGATCAAATGTTCGGAACATATCAAATTGACTCATGTACGTTCTCTATATTTAATTTATATTTTAGTTTATAATTTTAGAGAATAATATTTAAAAAATAAATATAAAGGAGCCTATTGAAATTGACATCAAAGAGAATCGAAGTTAAAATCTTGATAGGATCACAATTCAACTTCATAAGCCAACACGAATAGTTGATCTAAGTGGATTAACTTTAGAGTATAATATTATACTTGGTTTAAAAGAAATTAATATTGCATGATCTTAATATTCAAATAAATACTTTTATAAATATTTTACATATAGGGTTGTCATATTCAAGTTAGGTCAGATAGTAAATTTGGATTCCTCTTTCACTTGAGATTCGAACAATTGTTGTCGTGTTATGTTATGATAGTCTAGTTTCTTTCTTTAGACTTAACCCTCATTGATAAATTAGATATATTATTTTTAAAATGCTTCATGTATTTTAGCTATTATATATATTTTTTAAACGACAAAATTTATAAAAAAAAATAAATTCTGCACAAGATGAACAGAGACCTGCAAACACTACAAAACAAAGGCGACGTACATTGACGAAACACCCAAAAAAAAAACCATAACAACACCGATACAAACATCACCTAAATTGTGGGATACCTCAACGCATCAATAAGAGATCTAACCACCAAAACTAAAGTCAACACCTAAATCAAAGCCAAATCCTCACCCTTCCTCGCGAGTGACCACATAAACGAAATTGTATCACCTATCGACTGTTGCACACCATAAACCCTCCAACCAATCAAAACCGCTGAAAACATAACTTCAACTTGTCATTCGCAGTTGAACCCAATTAAACACTCGAACAATGACTTATTCCAACACTTTCGAATTCCACCACCCCTCAACCTCCGGTATGCCAGAGAAGGCATCATAACGAGCCCAAAAACTTGAGAAACAAAAGCGTCCGCCCAGTTATATAAATGATTTTTTGAACTAGACTTCATAAACAAAAGTGATTGACCCACCTAACTTCATAAACAAATCATTAAAAAAAAACCTCAACTACCGGAGAAAACACCAAAGTAAGCCCAAATTTTTTGAACTAGACACTAACTCCCGATCTCGAATCAAAAGCGATCGGCCAATTATATAAATGATTTTTTTTTTGAGCAAGTAATTATATAAATGATATTATAACTATTAGATTTTATTCTTTGTGGGAATCGAAACAGTGTCTATCTATCTAAAACCAATACACATAGCCCTGATGACACGAGTATATTTTAGTGATATTGAATGATAAACCCATGAAATAAAGTTCAATATGTATTTTTCCCCTAAAAAAAATGTATATTTTCTTAAGGGTAATATGTATTGTTAATGAATTTTGTCAAAAATGTAATGTTAATGAATGTCCAAAACGCGTCTTCAATCTATATTCAACCAAAAACTAATTTTTTAGAACTGGGCATCATTTTAGTAAAGCATCTGAATTAAATTAATATGTTGTTCTGAAATTGGTATGTTCTCTTGGCTAAGTTACCTTTGTTAATTCTCTTACTTCAAATCAGTAGACAACATTTAAATGCACAATATGAAAGGCATATCAAATGGACAATATGAATTAATATGTTGTTCTGAAATTGGTATGCTCTCTTGGCTAAGTCACGTTTGTTAATTCTCTTACTTCAAATCAGTAGACAACATTTAAATGCACAATATGTAATAATCTCAAATGCACAATATGGCATCTCCAATGCACTATAAAAAGGCACAACATGGTTTTCTAATCATATCATCATAATTCTATACAATTCCATAGAGAGAGAGAATGATGGCAATTAGGTTTTCATTAGCTACTCTTCTGTTCATGTTCATCATTGGTTTTAGTATTTCAGACCTTACACCAACACCATCCCAAAACCTTGTCAAGAAAAAACCTCCATCTCGATTACCACCACCACCACCTCCCACCCATTTCGAGCATTTTATGATGGTCCAGAGATGGCCGAAGACATTTTGCCAAACCACTAAATGTAGTAAGGACATTCCAGCTCTACCGAAAGAATTCGTTATGCACGGATTGTGGCCTGCTAACAGAGTTCTATCTGATCCACGTGGTTGTCAAGATAAAACCAAGCAAAAGACAATAGATATTCGCAATGTAAGTGTATTTATTTTCTTCGTTCATTGTTTATCATTATTTTTATATGATTTGAAAATTAACTTTTTGTTTTGTTTTATTCAATCAGTTTCCGTTGAACTTGAAGGAAGAACTTGATAAAGTGTGGCCGGATTTAAAAGTTTATGAAAAGTTTCCAACTACAAGAAACATTGCTTTTTGGGATGATCAATGGAAAGTGCATGGAAGTTGCTCCAATATGGATATAAATGATTACATGACCCATTATGTATGCCTTTTATTATTTAAAAACCCATTATGCATGTCGTTAAATATAAAATTAATGAAATAAACCATCAATTTAGTTTCTAAAGTATTACTCTCTTCAATTTTGTCCTTAAACTATAAAAATATAAAAGCTTAATTACACATTTAGTCTTTTAACTTAATTCTTTTTTTTAAATTGGTCCCTTAATTATTAAACATTTCAATTCGGTCCTTTATCTTGTTTCTATAATTCAATTTCGTCCTATTTCATTAATTTTAACCTCTTAAAAAAGGAGGAGACCGTTAGATAAATGAGGTCTATTAGATCTAACCGTGTACCGACACATAATTTATTTTAGTTTGTTTCATCTTCTTCCTCATCTACATCTTCATCTTCATAACCTTCATTATCTTCAACTTTTTTTTTCTTTCAAAAATTCATTATTTCAAATTTAACAAAAACAACGTAATCAATTCTAATTGTGAAAGTTAAGAAAACAAATGACACTTGTTCTTCTGATGCTACAATGCAAAGGAAGTATAGTGAGAGGTTGGTCTTCCGTAAAATATGAATTAAGTTGACCCTTAAGTGTGGCGTATGATACAAAATTAATATCGCCAAATGACTTTTTGGATAGATTAATGTTGGGTAATTCATAGAAAAGTCTCAACAGTGATTTGTGGGGTTGGTTCTAAAGGATGAGATTATAGGAGTGACAGATTTGAACGAGGAGAAATTTCTTAACAGAGATTGGGAAGAAGGAGAAATTATCATTCTCGATTAATTAGTTTTTTTATCTTTAGGAATGACTGCAACTAATTGCAATGTATGTATTAACATAGGAAGGAACTTCATGTAAGAAATTATATTCATATTCAATATATATAATGAAATTTTATCTTGACCTCTTTGTGGAAAAATTACCTATCTGCCAATCTATTTATCCACTCATTATTCCTCAATTGCTTGTCTGGTTTCTTTATTACTGCCAATGTCTGGTATAAGATATCAAGTCACTGCAACTCACAATAGATGGTCAATTATCAGCATTTCTTCTATATAAAGGGGAAGTATGCAATATCAAAGGACAGAAAGGAAGGCTACATATCTATAAGTTATAAGTTCTATATTAATAGAAAAGGATGGTCAATGTCTGGTTTAAAAACGGCATATATATATATTATAAGTTATAAGTTATATGACTATGAGGAAGGCTACATTAATTAGTAAACGGACATAAAGGAGGTCGTGAACTACGGAAAAAACCTTACGGTGTAATCAGAAAACACTTGGATCCTGTTTCTGTTATCCCACAGGAGCCGATCTTGCAGCCACAAGCCCACAACCACATTATGTGTCTGCTAGAATAGCATCCAAATGTCCATCTGCAGTATATAGGATCATGATAGAGATTTGGCAAGTGAATCAAAACGATTGAAGTAATAAATAAATTCGTATCCATGAGGACCGTTGTTAATTTCTACTTAGCAATTTCATTATCAAAAGGATGTATTAGATATATGGTTGTCCTAGGCAGTTGGGTTGATTTTTATAAAGTAAACGTAAATAAAACAATAAAAGTTGGTTTTAAGAATATTAGAGAGAAGTATGGTTAAGACCTTCGAATCTTCCGAATCTCTCCTATGATAATTTGCACTCCTAATTCAAGCAATGATTATCTAGTTTAACAACAGATTAACAACGTAATTATACCCAATCTCTTGACCTAGAATTCTCCCCGCAAGTGACTACCCCTTAATCTCTTAAGTGAATTCGAAACTGTTGGAGGTTTTAACAGAACGTTAATCCCTATGTCATAACCTAATAATGATCTATTTCTAACTTGATTACTTAGGTTAAACTTATTACCTAGATCAGAGTTGAAAGTCAGGGTTAGTGGTCATTCAATCTTTAATATCAATTTGCATATTCATAAAATTAGGGTTAGTAGTCGATGTTAAACATACAAAAGCATTAAATATAAAGTAATATGAATTAAAACTAGACTTTCATTGATATTCAAAGGAGTTCAACAAATTAGGGTTCCCATAAGATTACATCAGATTCATCTAAGTCTCAACCACAAAGAGATTAGTTACTCATAGCTGAAGTACAAGATAACTAACATAAAAACAGGGATTCATACGAGTATTGGATGATTGACTATGAGTTTTGATGGTCTCCCACCAGATCTGTAAAGTCTCTGCTCCAAACTATGCCTTTTCTCTCTAAAATCCTGATCCCCTATTCCACAAAATCGACGCCCGAAAGCTCAAAAACGCGTTCTCCAATCAACCACTTCGGTGCCCGAATGTCAGAATTCGGGACCCGAAAATTGTCGAAGCCAAAGTGCTTCTCTGGTGGCTGGAATTCAGGCCCCGAATGCTTGGATTCGGGGCTCGAATTGGACTCTGCTAGAAATCCAAATTCTTCTATTTTTCTTGCTTTCCTTGTTGTTTAAGCTTGCTTGTGAACTCAAAACATCATGAAAATGACACTAAAAATAACGTAATGATTACTGCCATCAGATCACAAGTATAGCGGTTTATGATCCCAATCATAATTCATACAGATGTCCTTCTAGTAATACAATGATCCTAGTATTTTTAAGACTAAGTTATTCTTATGAGTTTCATATAAATGCTCTCGATGAATAGAGTCCCAGACAGACTACAGGTTCGTGTAATCTTCAAGAAACCAAATTGCAGAACAAAATGCATATGTCGAATCAAGCCTCCTCAGTATTTTACATTTTTTTATAATAACTACTATATACCTACTTCACGTTCATATCAATCCCTTATCCTTTCAGCTCCAATACCTGCATAACAGAATTATATCCAAGCACTCGTGAACAGCACGACCAAATTTGAGGGAAAAGAAGTACTATTTTATCTGAAGTGGAAAGTATTATAAACAATGTGAACAATGGTAAAGTAATAAGAACATTAAGAGAGGGTTCTAAAAAGAAAAAGAAAAAGGAATTGGACAACAAGTATTAGATTAAATGAACAAAAAAGAAACAGAGAGAGTGAGAGAGGGTTCTAAAGGATGAGAGAACTCACATTAAGAAGAGAGTGAGAGAGGGTTCTAAAGGAATTGTTCTAAAGGAATTATGTTGTGATTTTCGGGGGGTCCTACATTATACTTGATATCACATTAAGAGAAGTCTTGTATATTTAGACCTTGTTGATGTTTCTGTCGTGGGAAGTCTTGTATATTTAGGAATTTCAGCCTTGTTGATGCGTCCATCGTGGAAAGTCTTATATGCTGCTCCTTTACAAGGAGTCTTACGGGTTGGTTCCCTTTTAAAGGGGACGTATTACGACTGCATCCCTATTAGAGGTGAAGCCTTACGAACTGCACCCGTGCTATAGGTGAAGTCTTACAAACTGCTTTCCTACTAACGACAAAGTCTTAAGAACTGCTTCCCTGCTAGAGGCAAAGTCTTATGAACTGCTTCTCTACTAGAGTTGAAGTCTTACGTGACTGATTTCCTGGTAGAGGTGAAGTCTTATGTGACTCCTTTCCCTTTGGAGGGAAAGACTTACATGCGTCATTCTCCTCTTCTTTTTTGTTAGTGGGAAAACCTGTAATTTTTGGTAAATAGGCTGCTTCATTTTTATCTTCACCTGCAAAAATAAATCACAAAATCCAAGCATTGTTTATGATAATTTGTCATTTATTTTCAAGAATTAATGGTGAGATAACATTGCTTCCATATGCGTTCTTCTCTACAGTTAATTTCTAACGTGCTTTTTGTTGGTGAGCTATTAATTTCGCCCGTGGAGAATTTGTTTCTGTTGCATGCACAATGTAAATATCATATAGGGGAGCATATAGGGGACCTATATATCGTGAGAATAAGTTTTTGACAAGATCAAATGCAACTCTGTAACCAAAAAAAAAAAAAGAGAATCAAATGCAACCTTTTTTCCTAGCCGTATGGCGGTCTCACCTTCCATATGATTCAAGCTATTATTTCAAACCTACCTTGCTGAATTGCAATCAGAAAGAAAAGATAATAGTAGCAGAAAAAATGAAGGAAAAACCTAATGATCATGGTAGATTTTGGTGGAACATGCCGAAATCAAATAATTTTCCAGAACAGATGGGGCATGTTAGTTAAGTAGAGAAAATTTAGTAGCTATTGATTATTTTTCCCGGTTGTGGTGCGCCACAATCATGTGTAATAAACTTGGTATGCATTGTTTTTCTCTGCAATAGATACATATTTCATACTTTGGGTGAAGTGAATGTTATCAAGCTCCATTGGTTTTTGATGATCGTGTCACTCTTTTATCTTTTAATGCGCTATTATATCAAACCTACATGTACTGAATTTCGATCTGGTGGCTATTATGTCAAACGGTTTGCAATCTGGTTCAAGCTAATTTTAGTCCCCCTAAAGAATTATTTACTAAGATCATGGGTTGAATTGCAATCTGGTTCAAGCTAATACGGTGAGCATTGATATGTCGACCGCACATAGTGGGAAAATGTTTGGTTGTTGTTGTATTGATTTGCGATGGCACCATCATACACCGAAATTGAGTAACCATACTTGTATAGTCTCTCATATCTATTCTTGTTATTCTCATTGTGCACCCAGTGTAGCTGTGAACCCTAATTTTTATTTTTTTTAGGGAGCTGTGAACCCTGATTGAATTCCTGCTTTTGTGCTGTTTGTTTTTATTTTTAAATCTCTGAGAAGAGTTCTAAACTTTTAATTGAATATTTATTCCTTTGTGTTGCATCTTGTGTGCTTTGATTGACCTGTTGGGGCCTTTGATATCATAGACAGTGTACTAATCTTGATTTGTTTTCTCCTCTTAATTTGGGTCACCTCATTTGTTTAAGAGCTTATATTAGTTTGTTTATTTCTTTTTTCATCTTCTGAATCTGGGTTGTTTCTCACTTGATTTAGTGCAGCTATTATGAAAAGAAAAAAAGAAAAAAAAAATATCCCTTTTGGTATATAAAAGGTAGTTTTTTCCTTAAAAAAACGGTAGCTTTGTTGCTTTCATTTACCCATTATTATAATCTACTAGTATGGATATCCGTGTCAAACATCAGATAGAATATCGTAATACTTAAAAATTGAGTAAAGATGTTGTATCATTGTCATTAATTTGTTTAGTTCCTCTCTGTTTAATGGGTTGATCAACATCAGTGTTGGCTCCCTTCATAAGGTTTAACGGTGGTATATTCCGGTTGAACTTTATGGGGAAGCATGATTGATTCATGGTGGTAGATCTCGAATGTGGAGAGTCTCGCACTGGAGCAAAAAATGTTATGTGTCAAGTGTGAGTTAAAGTTCTACATTACATGCTCCAGTAGATGTTGAGTAACATATAAGTGATATGATTTATATATCTAGTTCCTTAATGTTTAGGGTGAAGATGTGGTGTCAAACTCACGGATTCTCTTTGTTTAATAATGTGATGATCAAACTCAATGTAGAATCTCTCGAAAGTCACAAATGAATTGTTTATTTAGTTTTTGGATGTTATTTGTTTAATTTTTTATCTTAAAATTTAGTTTTTAGATGTCATTCTTTTTCATTTGATATTTTTCATTCAACTTTTTTATTTTTACAAATTTCAAATTCATTCACTTTTGGACTTTATGGCAAATGACAATGGAAAATTTTAGATGTGCTATGCTGAGTTGACAACATACATGCATATTAGACATTTAAAATTATGTGACATTTTTTTAATTGAATCAAATTGTTTGGAAAAATAATTACCCAAAAATTCCCAACTCCTTTGACAAACCCATAAAATTACCGATAACTCACACTATTCTATATTCTGTCATGAACATAACGTACAATAATTATTTTTTCCTTATTTTCTCTCATGTACAAATTCTTTTTTCAAATCCTTTATTTTTCCTTCTAATTTCCTTTCTTTCTTCTCATGAAAGAAATGAACTCCATTTGACCTTATACAGGATGCAAGAGTAATCACTGAAAAACATATAAATAAGAGGACTCATATACCTAATTTCTTAAGAATTTGGATGACGATGTGCTGCCTTATCCAACCCAATTTAGGCCCCCCCCCCCCCCCCACACACACACACAAAAAATAAAATCTTAACAATATGATGAACTACTTTGTTATCTTAAAATTTAGTTTTTTTTTATGTCATTCACTTTCATTACATTTTTCTATTTAATCTCTATCGTTTCAGATTACATCCTTTTTAGACATTTTAAAATGATATGAGGGTTTTTAATTTAGTCTTATATTTCGGTAATATAATTACTCAAATATATTCAACTTATCAACAAACCCATAAAATTATAATCAATTCACTTTATTTCGTACACTCTCAATCATTTGTATCAAGTTTAAATTTCTTTGTCGTCTTTTTTCTTTTTCTAATTTTCTTTCTATCTTCCCGTTAAAGAAATGAACAAAAACCTCATTTCAAGAAATCATCACCCAACCATTTTTAGTATGTTGTGCTTTGTATGATCTTATTTGAATTTGTCTCTAAATCACAAATGCAAAGAGTCTCACACTTAAGGAGAGATGTTAATGTGTTATGTGTGAGTTAAATTTTTATATCGGATGCAAAAGTAGATATTGAGCAAGATATAAGCAAGATAATTGATATACCTATTGTAGGCTCCCTAATAACTATGAACATTACGATTATCTGTTTTTTTTGTCATTTTCTTAAAAAAAAATTATATTAAATATAACTTTATTTATGTCGTTCGCTTTTATGGATTTTTCTAAAATACTTTTACTTTTGGTCTTTGGTGGAATTTAACACTGGAAAAATACATGTGTTATGGAGAATTGACAAAGTGCATGTCTATTACACATTTAACATGATGTGGTGTTTTTTTATTGAGTCTATTCTTCAGTGAAATAATTACTCATAAATTTCTAACTCATTCAACTAACACATAATATTATCACTAACTCACACTATTCTTAATACTTCCATGGACAAAATATATATTGTTTTTGTTCTTATCATTTCTCTCTCAATTTTAATTTTTTTTCATATTATTTATTCTTTTTATTTTTTTTATCTCTTTTCATGAAAGATGAGAGCATAGATCTCCCTCCATGAAATCACCATCAACCTACCTTTTTTACAATATTGTGCCTTTATCTAACCTTATTTGGCTAGTTTACTAGATCACAAACACATAGAGTCTCACACTTAAGTAAGATATATTAATGTGTCAATTATGATTAAAGTTTCACAATAGATGCAAGAGTATATGTTAAGAAACATATAAGTGAGATAACTAATAAACCTAATGGATTATAGATTTTTGGTGATGATGTGGTGTCAACGCGAAGGAAAGTAGTAACCAATATCAAAGTAACCACAAGAAACAACAATAATAACAAATCTAGATCTAATATAGGAATTAAGTGAAAAACAGAAAACCACAAGCAAAAGATAAAGAGAGAAGAGAAACAAACACACCAAAAAATGTTTACTCAGTTCGGTCCAACTTCACCTACTTTGGGGGAGATATTGATCTCTTCAATCCACTATCAATGTGTTCTTACAAAGAGATACAAAATGGTTACAAGAAATTAGCTTCAACAAGCTCACAAAGAACAAACCTTAATTTCTATCATTTTCCCAAACTCAGTAATGAACAAGACACTCACTGATTTTCACTCACCCAAAGTGTTTCCAAATGTTTCCCAAACCAAGAGAACCTCTCAAAAAAACCCTAATCAAAGACTCTCAACCTTAAAGTTGCCTCCTTTGATTTCCCAAATTTCTCTCTCTTGAAGCCTCTCTCCAAACATGGAGAATGAAGCCTTTTATAGAGTTCTGATCCTGAGAAATCGTGCCTCGATGACTCCAAATCGGGCCACGATTTTTGCCCAACCTTCATTCATAAGTTTTGAGACAATTCTCAACATAATTCAATCATTTCTTAGGGGAGGGAATTAATTCAGTCGAGGTATTTACTTTTCAAGTATGAAAATATATTTTTTAACAAGAGAGGGAATGAAAGTATAATACAAACTTCTTTTAAGAGAGGGAAATGTAGTTCAGTATTTTTTTTCTTACCTGCCAGTTCTTTGGAGAAATAGATCCAGATAATTCGTAGTTCGGTCCAGATGTAACTAAAGTCTGAAGTGTAGTTTACTCTAGATTAAATATTAGATGATTTTTTTTCTTTAAATAAATCATTCATTTGACAAAAACAAACTACATACTTCAAAAGAAGCATTTAAGGGAACTTATTAATTTTTGTCAAAAAAAAAAAGTTATTACTCCATCCGTTTCTAAATACATGTCAAAGTCAATCACTTTACATATGCCAATGCACAATTTTGACCGTTAATATCTTTAATTATCTAAAGTAGAAAATTATAAAAATTTACTCCCTCCGTTCCTTTTTAAGTGTCTATTTAGGGTGAATTTTTCGTTCATATTTAACTGTCGTTTTGGTATTTTAAGGGTATGATTTGTCAATTATACCCTTTGTCAATTATTCTTATATTTTTCAATAAAACTAATTAATGATATATATTTGGAAAACTAAAGTTTGTTTTTTTAAATAAAGTTTGTTTGTTTTGTTTTAAAACAAAATTTGTTTCTTGTTATCCTCAAAATTGGAACCTTGCCTTTTAACTATCTAGGTGTGCCAGTTTTCAGAGGTAAGCCTAAAGTGGTTCATCTCCAACCTATTGTTGACAAAATCAAAGCTAAACTCTCTTCTTGGAAAGCCCTTCTTTTGTCCATCGCAAGTAGAGTAGCTATGGTTAAATCAGTAATTCACTCAATGTTAACTCACTGCATCACATTTTACTCTTGGCCAGTCTCTTTACTTAAGGAAATAGAAAAATGGATAAGGAACTTTATTTGGAGTGGCGACATCAACAAAAGAAAAATTGTTACAGTGGCGTGGAAAAAAGTGTGTAAACCCTTTGCTAAGGGGGGGCTTGGTATTATAAGCTTAATTACTTTGAATCAAGCTTCTAACCTCAAGCTCCGTTGGGATCTGATTACTTCTCAACAACCCTGGGCTATTCTTCTTAGAAAAAGAGCTATCAGAGGAAGGAAACCTATTAATTATCACATATTTTCTTCCATTTGGAGCTCTGTGAAGTCTGATTTCCAAAGCATATTGAATAACTCTCAATGGATTTTAGGCTCAGGTGATGACATTCGGTTTTGGACTGATCCTTGGTGTGGCCCTCCTATTGCCGACTCTTTAAATATTCCTCCTCATCAAGCTACGAATCTCTCTGCTATTGTGAGTGACTTCATCTTTGATTTTGAATGGTACATCCCTCCAGTTGTTCTTCAATCTTTCCCGCATATTTCTAGCTTGTTCAGTCATATTTTTATCCCAAAGGTGCCCTTGGAGGACAATTTAGTGTGGTCTGATTCTAAGACAGGCAACTTAACCCTTAAGGAAGCTTTTACTCACTTAACTCCCCCCGGTCAGCACTTGCAGTGGGCTAAGAAAGTGTGGAGTGTTGATTTTCCCCCATCCAAATCCCTTTTATCTTGGAGATTAATGCATGATAGAGTCCCCACTGATGATCAACTAATGAAAAGAGGTTGCTCAATGGCTTCCATATGCAGTCTGTGTTTCTCTTCTTGTGAAACAACTTTTCATTTGTTCTTCCAATGCAGCTTTGCCCGTAAGCTTTGGTCTTGACTTGTCTCTATTATGAACTGCAACTTACAATTTAATGCTATAGAGGATATCTGGAAGGTTTGTGATAGAAATTGGTCCCCACAATGTCAGGTAACTATTACTGCTTCTGTCATTAATCTTCTAAACACCATTTGGTTCTCTAGAAATCAATCTAGATTTTTTGACAAAAATCCATACTGGAAATCAGCAATCAATTTGATTATTCCCAATGTATCTCTATCTGGTAACCTGACCAATAAATCATCAGTTGTAGACATCACATAATTTGTAATTTTAAAAGCTTTTAAAGTCAACATTCATCCTCCTAGAGCTCCCTTAGTCATTGAAGTTTTGTGGCATCCTCCAAGATTCAACTGGTTCAAAGTCAACACAGATGGAGCTGTTGTTAAAAATCCATTGAAGGCTGCGTGTGGAGGAATTTTCAGGAATTCTCATGGATTCACCATCGGCTGCTTTGCTCAAAACATTGTGACAGATTCTGCTTTCACTGCTGAAATTACTGCTGCCCTTATAGCTATAGAGATTGCTTTCAATAACAATTGGCTTAATTTATGGTTAGAGACCGACTCAAAGCTCACCATGATGGTTTTCAAAAATTCTGCATTAATCCCATGGGCTTTATGAAACAGATGGATTAACTGCCAAGAAATGATCAAGGGTATGAACTTTTTGGTTACTCATATTTATAGAAAGGGCAATACTTGTGCTGATACTTTAGCCAACATAGGTCTAAATGTTAATAGCTTTATTTGGTGGCAGGATGCTCCTAATATTATCAGATCTGATGTTGTTTCTAACATGTTGGGTATGCCCAACTTTAGGTTTGTTTCCTTTTGAAAAGGTTTGGGCTATCTCCCACTTTTGTTTTTTGGTGTAATTATTTTTGTTTAATATATTTGGGTAGTGTGCTTTGCACTACTCTTAGTTACAAAAAAATTATTACCTGTGATAATAGTTCCATGAAGAGTTAAAATTCTATAAATAATATGAGTAGTACTTGTTAAAAATTTCAAGAGATATGCACAATATTTAGAAAATTGAAAATTGTTTGTTATGAAAAAAAGATAAAGCGCGCAAAAAATAGGAATTTGTTGGAGAAAGAGAGTAGTAACTAACAATTGTTTGTTACATATTAAATTTATTGGAAAGATAAAGTGTGCGCAAAAAAATAGAAAATTATTAGTGGATTAAAAGGAGGGTATAATAGAAAAAAAGTGTGCAAAAATACACTTCGCTATTTTTGTGTTAAAATTCTAAAACGACATTTAAAAAGGAACGGAGGGAGTAATATTTTGAAAATATTTGTCAAGACAAATCAAACAACATCTTACATGCTAATATTTGTATTTATACATTAGTTAAAAAGTATGATCAAAGTAAATTAAGTGAATAGTGTATATTGCAAAAATAGGACATGTATTTTGAAACGGAGGGAGTAAAAATTTAGAAAAAATATCGGAAATTTTATTAAATTTTAAGAATATTTCAATGACAAAATCCTTTTTTCACGGAAAGAAATAAAATCATGTATTGTCAGATTTATCTATACTATATATAAAGAAAATATGCGGTTTTGAGCTGACTTTTTTATTATTCAAATTATACTCTTAAACAAAATTTTCTATAATAATGTTATATTGCTGGTGTTATTAAAAAAGATAAGAATTTTTGTTATATTTGTTATATTGTTGTTGTCATTGAAAAATATAAATACGATTTGTTGAGATTGTTACATTTAAAAGTCACAAATATCTATACTTATAATTTTAATCTATATCAAATAATTTATGTAAAATATCGTTTATAATTTACACACAAAATTCCTATAAAGTATCGTCGATAATCTACACGCGTTATTACAATAAAAACCGAAAAGACGGACACGTCTTTTTCGCTAGTTTGAATAAAGAATATCTTGCAATAATTTTTTTTTTATCAATTCTTGCAATAATTTTTTTTTATTATCAATTCTTGCAGTTACTTCTCGGTTACATTCTTTACGATAATTTACATCAAAGTTAGCAAATAATCTTTTATGGTTTTATTTTTAAATTAATTTCTTTTACCAAAAAATTAATTTAGTTATAATTTTGATAAAGAATATGTAACTTTTGCTTCTCAATCAAGGTTCTTATGGATACCTTTCATCTAAGTTAACAAATAACCTTTTATGGTATTATTTATTAAGTAATTTAGTTTATTTTGACGGAATAGTTAAGTTAGATATAATTTAGATAAAGAATATTTTATTTGAATATAGAATATCTTGCAATAACTTTTTTTATTGAATCTTTGCAATTACTTCTCAGATAAGTTTTTTATGGATAATTTTAATCAAAGTCAACAAATAATCTTTTATCCTTTAAAAAAAGCAAATAATCTTTTATGGTTTTATTTTTTAATTAATTTCTTTTACCAAAAAATTAATTTAGTTATAATTTTGATAAAGAATATGTAACTTTTGCTTCTCGATTAAGGTTCTTATGGATACCTTTCATCTAAGTTAACAAATAATCTTTTATGGTATTATT